>Ga0256846_1000214_pt1 | contig 24927 bp, 19 predicted proteins | sample TevniametaG_FD_189098 | JGI IMG/M metagenome (GOLD analysis project Ga0256846, IMG submission 189098) | Tube worm associated microbial communities from hydrothermal vent at the East Pacific Rise, Pacific Ocean - Tevnia | ecosystem: Host-associated > Annelida > Integument > Unclassified ...
TATAAAAGATTATGAAAAAAATATTATTGATAGCAATATTTTTAGTCTTCAATGCAAGACTACATTCACTTGATATGAATTTCGCCGGAGAGAGAATTTCTATTAATACTCACAGTAAACTTGAAATTAATGAAATCCGCAAGAAAAATGCTATATCCGGATATTTTCGTTCGCAGTTGTCCGGTTCGTCCAATAATGGCAAAACAAAAGGTCCTTTTAATGACAGACGCACTTTTTATGATGAAAATGTTCATTATGAAAATATGTTAACACTTAATTATAATCAAGTATTTAATAATTCAGATGATAAATTTAATGCTTCAATAGGTTTGAGGCATTCAGACAGAAGAAACATTCAAGATAATATTGTCGGACTTACCAATATCCGAGTTGATTATCGGCATAAAGATAAAATGAATTTATCTATAGGGGATATCTATGTGCGGCGTTCAAAATATATCTATGCCAGAAGGAGCCGAGGAATGAGTATTGATTATATTTTTGATGCTCTCGGTGGAACAATAACTCCGGTTGCTGGCTTCGGTTTTTATCAAAATTCGCAGTACGGCATGCTCGAACCGCAGTATTCCGCCTTTGTCGGTGCATCATACAATCGTAACTATGAAGACTCTTTTTTAAAAGCGACAAAAGTCAATTTTGATTATGCTAATACTTGGTTTGATAACAAGGATAAGACTGTCGCTAATAAATCAGGAAGCACAGGTGCCGCCGGGCTTGCAATTAAAATGAAAATGCAACATAGTATTAATTTTTCTGCAGAACTTGCCGTTATTGCCAATAAATCCGACAAATCTAAAAGCGGAGACGAAAGCGCTTTCCTAATTGAAGGTAGAAAACGTTTCGATTTTGGGAGTTTTAGGGCAGGATGGGAGGAAGTTTCTCCCGGTTTCATTTCGCTTGCAGCATTGAACAGAAATGATTTTAGAAAAATTTTCGCAGATTTTAATACAAGAATTTCACAATATATTAGTGGAGGTGTCGGCATAAATACTTTTCAGGATAATCTTGACGGAAAAAAGACAATTGAGGCATCAGCAACAAATCCTTTTTTTCATTGTTCGCTCAGATTATTTCCAACAAGTAATTATCACGCATTAATAAAAAATTTGCGATTTACTTCTTATTTGAATTGGGCTTTTAGGAAAACTTCTGATAAATCTTTAGACAGAGTAGTTTCAAATCAAAATTTTTCTGCAAACAGCTATATGGATAACTGGAATTTTGTTTTATCTTATAGAAGGTCTCAATCAGCTGACGATGTAAATCCCCTTGTAAACAGAACAGGTGACAGGATATTGATTTCGATTTCTAATCCGCATTTTTTCGAGAGTATCGCCAAAAATCTTCTTGGTATTAACGATATTAAAGGAGGTTTTAACTGTTCGTGGAATTGGGCAAATGATATGATTGAGATTCAAAAAATATTAAATATGAATAATAATGTTATTTTCAGAATATTTGCCGAGACTAAAGGCTATTCATTTAATGCAGGAATAAATTATTTTTTGAACGGATTAGGTAAAGGACAGAAAAGCTTTGAGAGGACTAATTGGAACATTTCGGCAAAGAAAATATTTCAAGGATTAATTGGTTTAAAAAATTTCAGTATTGGAATAGTTGTCAGAAAATCCTTGTTCATAAATCAAGTGTTTAGTAATTCTTTCAGTTCTATGAATTATTGGTTTCAATTCGGTTCATCATTTTAGTATGAAAAAGCCAAACAATAGTGAAGATGTAAACGAATCTATAAATCTTTTTCCAAACAAATTGAGAATATGTTTACGACAAAGTAAGAGCAGGGTAATGAATTATAGAATATTATATTAGAATAAAAAAAACTAAATCCACATATAGGATAACTACTACTCTTTCCCAAAAGACGAGGAAGTAAAACATCTAAAATCCAAAACCGCAACTATTCTATAAATTTCATTGAATACAAAACAAACTACTACATCTAAATACCTACTTTAAATGTTCCGTATTGTTTTCAATATTTTATCTAATCTTTTTACTTGTGAATTTTTATCACATTCGGGTTTGCGTTGCTCAATTATTGTTTGATAAATTTCTTTATTCTGTTTTGTTATTGATATTATAGATTTTTCCAAATACTGAGGCAACTGTTTAATCGGGCATTTCCATAGTTGTTCAATCAGAAGCGGTTCAGTAATATTAATATATTCACTATGTTTATTCAATTTTGCTAAAATTCCAACACCACAGTCGATTGTAATTACCGAACCTTTATTTACAGTTTTCATAATCAATTCCAATGAAGCAAATATTTCCTTATATTTCAAATCAGTAATTGTTAATAAGGCTATCATACCACTCCAAACCATACGATTGTTCTTACTAGTCAATAAGTCAAGGAAATTCAAATAATATTCTTCTATCATTTCAGGTTTAATATAAGCAGTTTCATATAGTGTTTTTATACAATCACCCTGAATTTTTTTGTCTTCATTATTTAAATTATCTACCAGGTCTTTAATTGCCTTATGATTTTCTGTTTCTGCAATTTCCTTTGCCAAGGCAATATTTGCTTCATTACCTCTTTGACCAAGTGATGATGATAAAAATTTAATAATACTCATAACTATTGTTTTGCTTTAAAGAATACCGAAGTAATCAATTCAATTAAAAATCCATATATTATTCCCATTACGACTGTCGAAATGAACAACATTTTATGACTAAATTCAGGGTTTTCAGGTCCTAACATTGCACCAAATGCAGCCGGCAAACTAAATATCAATCCCATAATAATCCCGTGCAATGCCCAATGTTTAAATGAAAAACGGCTAATTCCAATACCAAAACCAATAAGTGTTCTGCCTAAAATAATGTTAATAGCCAAAATCATTGATATTCCATTTTGTCCACTAGATGCCATACCGAAACATACAAATCCGAATACAACACCAAGAAATGTTGCAATGAGTAATCTTTTTGTTTTCATAATACCATCTTCTTTGTTAATAATTAATTTATTAAATAGCAATTGCTTGTATAAATGTATTCCACCCAATAATCTTGATTTTTACAGATTAAACTACTTTTTCACTTCCATTTAAGATACGCCTCTCAATTTAAAATATTTTATTTGTAACCAGAATATTCATACCGAGAGAGACTGCCCAAGGCTGCCAGCCGTAGAGCCGCAACATTGGCAGAGATTTACCAGCCTACAAATCCATAGCACGGTTATAATCGAATTTCATATTGAATTCACCGTCCCGCTTTCCGTGGTCGAGCAACTCAAATTTACCGCCAAATAATTTCTCGAATTTTTTCTTTCGATAATATTAGTCATTACAATACAATATCAATACCAAAAACACAAAAATAACAAACTTATTCTAAACATTTAGTGAAAATACTGATTTGATTTTTTTTACGATGTTATATCTTGACATGGTAAAATATTTGCATTGTCATCTGATTATCATTTGAAAAATCATATAAAAGCAAGAATATTTTAATATATACCCATAATCTTTTAAACAATAGAAAAAAAATAGTATTTTTGCAGTATGCTTGAAATGAATAGAATATATAATGAAAATTGTATTGATACAATGGAGAATATATCCCCCGAAAGTGTTGATATGGTTTTAACTTCACCACCTTATGATGATTTACGTAATTATAACGGGTATGAATTACCTTTGGAAAGAATAATCAAAGGATTATACAGAGTGTTGAAAAAAGGTGCCGTTGTAATATGGGTTGTTGGTGATAAAACAGAGAACGGAAGCGAGACAGGTACAAGTTTTCGCCAAGCTCTTCAATTTAAAGAGTTAGGGTTTAATATTCACGACACAATGCTCTATTATAAGAATAATCCGATGCCAACAAGTGGCAAACGTTATCATCAGCATTTTGAATATATGTTTGCTTTTTCAAAAGGAATACCAAAAACCTTTAATCCTATTACAGAACCAACCAAATATAACGGTTTGGCGAATATGAAAAATAGAGGTAAAGAAGGTTCATTGAATTATAAAAAAGTGGAGCGAACAAAAGAGAAGAAAGTCGGTAATGTATTTTTTTACTCTGTTGGTGGGGGAATTTCGACAAAAGATAAAATTGCATATCAACACCCTGCTATCTTCCCCGAGAAATTGGCATATGACCAAATTAGGACTTGGTCAAACGAAGGGGATTTGGTTTATGACCCGTTTATGGGTAGCGGTACTACTGCCAAAATAGCACATATATTAAAAAGGAAATGGATTGGTTCCGAAATTTCAAATGAGTACACTGAAATTGCAAGGGAACGACTTCTTGAATACATTAATAACAAAGAATTATTTTAATATGAATTTAGTATCTAAGGGTTCGCAAACAGCAAAAGATGGTTTTAGGAATGAAGATGATGTTGTTATCAAATTCAACAATTGGCGAAATGATGATGTAGCAAAAAATTGGTTGAATATTATGGGATACCATCTTAGAGAAATTGAATATGTTAAGGCTGTCAAAATTTCCGGTTATAAGACTGATGTTCAAGTGCAAGTAAAAATTAAAATTAAAAGCGCAATTGATGTTGAAAATTTGCAGGTGAAATTAGTCAGTAATAAAAAAGGATATAATCAAATTGACAAAAGATGGATTTCGCATTATGTTGAGATGTGGGATATTCCTAACAATGTTATTTATATACTAAAAAAATATACAGGAGAAATCAAGCCTACAATAAAAAATCCAAAAGATACGAGAAGAACATTTCTAAATGAGTTCAATAAAAAAAATCAAGAAATTGTATTGGATTGGTTTAATAGAAATAAATCATTAATTGTTAACGATATTTTGAAAGGGAGAGGAAAATTCGCAGCAGAATGGATGCTTGTGGCTCAAAAAATACATAAAAATGCTCGTTGGGTGTTAACACCAATGAATGTTGTAATTAATTATTTTGGAAATGGCGATGTCATTATTACTAAAAGAGGAAGTCTGAAAATCGGCAAAATAACAGTTCAAAGAAAAGGTGGAGACGGTGGAAGAGAAACAGCTAATATGCTCCAATTCAAGATTAATCCGGCTGAGTTATTTGATTTGTAATTAGTAGTGAATAAACTACACTACCTCTTTTCCAGATGCTCTTTCATTCGCAGCAGAAGTTCCTGTTCACGCAGAGCAATAGTTAGTAATTTCGATGATATTTTACTCAATTCATTTCTATCAAGCAATGTCATTACTTTGTGGAACGCCGCGGCTATATCGTCCCAAATATCAGACAAAATAATACCCTGAAATCAAACAATGGCAAAATCTCCCGTTAGAGTCGGTATATGCGATAGTATGGCTGGATACTCCTCACTTTGCAAGTCCTTCATCGAACGTTGCAATTGACTCTCATTAATAGTGTTTCACCTGCTATTAGGTTTATAGAAATCAAAATTTACAACACTAAAACAATGAACTCAAATCTTTTCATTTTACTCGAAAATTATTTTAAACTATTAATTAATTGACGAACAAGTGTTTATACTTTGATAATATCAGAAAAGAAAGGCATTATTACATAGCCGCCCGCCCTGAAAGCACGAAGAAATAAAAAAAGATTAAAATAACCGAATGTCCTATTAAAGATTCTTTTTGCAACACTTCTTTCAGAGGTGAACAAAAGGCAAAACAACCGATATATAACAAAATCATTCAGAATGCTGTTTTGAACAATTATAAATCATCTTGTTTAATCCTTAACAAGACGTACTGATAATCCTGTTTTCTTATATTCGTTGTTGCCCCGATACACAGCTGTACGATAACAGTATAGATGTCTATTCCAAGCAATTGTTGCATTAAACTCCGAAGATGTCCAGCAATAGGCAAACCATCTTATACTATTAAATACCCCATTAAAAGCACGATATCCACCCGGAAGACAGTCAAAACCGCTTGCCCCGAAATTGGGATTTATTTCTAAAGCACCATCATTCCATAGAGCGGCATTGCCTGCCAGCTTAGAACCTTCGTCCGTACCTCGCCAGCCGATAGCATCTGTTTGTGTCCGAGTCATACCAAGTTCTATTTCCAATGTCTTCCATTCGTCATCGGTCGGGATATGCCAACCTGCGGGGGCTAATCCACGTGGGTCGTTGACGGCATACCAATTGTACAGCTTGCCATAGGTATCATTGTTTGATTCCTCATTATTATAATAGCACCAAGCACCTGTTGTCAGGTTACTCCAATCTGTTGGATTGGTTACTTGAGGTATAGGGTCGCCGTTTCTGTAGGTAACGATATCTAAATTTTTTTTCGACCAAATTTGTGTACCGATTGTAACGGATTCTATGTTCGATGTATCGGATTTATCATCAAAGTCGGTAATAGGCGTTATCGGTTTAAGAATAGATGAAACCACCCAGACACCACCGCCGTTGATAGTTGACTTGATTTGTATATCCTTTGAGACTGTAACAGTTCTAAAAACCCCGGTAACAACAGAGCCGTTACCAACGACAACCTTGTAAGCTCCAAATTGGTTGGTTTGAACATTTGAATGAGTTTCTTTATAGACGACAGCCCCTGATTTAATTATTTCTATTGTCAACGAAATTGATTGCTTCCCCAAAATTTCGCCATTGCTGTCAAACGCTACTCCTCTATATCCGAATTTTTTAAGCGCATTTGTATTGATGCTGAAAAGTAGAACAAAGAATACTGCAATAGTTAGGAATTTATTCTTCATTTATTCACCTTTTTAAATAAAAACATTATTTTATAATATATAATAATTATCAAATATCAAACTAATCGTGAACAAGTCGCACTGAATAGCCACACTTCTTATATTCATAAAGTCTTATTACCGTGGATCTCCTGTGCGAAAGATTTCGATACCATGCACCACTGCCATTACCTGAATACTCCGAAGCTGTCCACCAAATACCCCATTCACCTATGCTTTGGAATCTAGCATTATCATAACGATATCCACCAGGGAGACCCACGAAACCACTTGTTCCAAAATTGGCATTATTTTTTAAAGTACCACTAGACCAGCGAGAAGCATTACCGGCCAACTGTGAGCCTTGGTTAGTACCTCTTTCGTTTATGGCATTGGCTTGTGCCCGAGTCATACCAAGTTCTATTTCTAATGTCTTCCATTCGTCATCGGTTGGAATATGCCAACCTGCGGGGGCTAATCCACGTGGGTCGTTGACGGCATACCAATTGTACAGCTTGCCATAGGTGTCATTGTTTGATTCCTCATTATTATAATAGCACCAAGCACCTGTTGTCAGGTTACTCCAATCTTGTTCATTTGCTACTTGTGGTATCGTATCACCATTTCTGTAATGAGAAACAGCCAAGTTCTTTGTTTTCCATACTTGGCTTCCTATTGTTACCGATTCCGGGTATGGACGGCCTCCGCTAGTACTAGTATCGCTAAAATCAGTTATTGCTGTTGTCGGTTTTAATATTGTGGATACCACCCAGACGCCACCACCCTTAACAGCCGATTTTATTTTCATATCCTTTGTAGCTGTTACATTCGCAAGATTACCGCTTTCTACTGTACCTGTACCAATTTTTATTATGTAAGCCCCGAATTGGTCGGTTTTTACATTCACATGATTTTCCTTATAGACAACACCGCTAGTCTTTATTATTTCTATTGTTAGTTCAAGTAACTTTTGGTTAGCCATTATCTCACCGCTCGAATTAAATGCTATGCCTCTATACCTAAATTTTGTAAGCGAATAAGTGTCTATACTAATAAATACAAAGGTTACTAATAACATTATAAGTAATTTACTCTTCATAATTTTACCTATCTTAAATAATTCGATATCTATATTTGTAATATACATAATATATTAATTTTTTACAAATATTTATTGAAAAAGATATTGACTGGTAAAACAATCCACATACTACTACAATTTAAATAGTTTTTTACTTATGTTCTAATAATTGTAATTACTAATTATAGATAAGAAAACAATAAACTACACTATCTCTTTTCCAGATGCTCTTTCATTCGCAGCAGAAGTTCCTGTTCACGCAGAGCAATAGTAAGTAATTTCGATGATATTTTACTCAATTCATTTCTATCAAGCAATGTCATTACTTTGTGGAAAGCCGCGGCTACATCGTCCCAAATATCAGCGGTAATCATAAATTCGGCTCCACATTTGTAGAGGAAGTTATCATTTGTCAAATCACCGGCTGAACGAAGGAAATTTCCATAAATCTTACGATAGCATCCGCCACCCGTACTACCGACTTTATCAATCATTGTAAAAGCATCATAAGCGGCTTTGTGTAGCATATTGTCATCTATATCTACCCATTCGAGGACTTTTTGCGAAAACAGCTCAATGCCTTCTATTCCTATGTTCTTAATATTGTTGCCGACCATATTATCAACGTTCCTAATGATAGCAAATTTAATAATAGCCGGAGTGATTTCCTGCCAAGTATTGAAATCGAAAGAGAGCCAGCGGTTGTGAGGCGGCTGGTGTTTCTCTTTTGATGAGCGGGCAAGAATAAGATTGTCATAAGAAACTATATGATAATCATCAGGCTGTTCGAGACGGCTCATTGTGATTTTATATCCTTTTGAATCTCTGTCTGAAACATAAAAAATTTGTTGTTCATCATCATATCCGAATACGACAACCGTATGCGCCCCGAAATGGTAGAAATCGGGAATTTTCAAATAGGGCAAATATGCAACATCTGTGTAAACAATAACAGGAATACCCTCATCTAACAATTTAATTAATGAGTCAAATGCTTTTTTCTTGCTGACAATTTCCTTTATTTTGATTTTTATTCCAAGAGAATCAGCCAGATTTTTTTCAAAAGTACGAGGCTGAACTCTTCCGTAGATATGCGGGATTTGGTTTTGTCTAATATCAGTAAAGTTGAAATCAAGAGCCGAAGCCAATCCGAAAATCAACTCCTCATTAATTTCGTAGCCGTAAAATTTAAGAATCTTACGCAAAGAATTTGTAGCAGAATGATAGCCTGCAAGCGGCTTAAATTTATTTATAAGCTTTTTCATTTTATCGAATTTAAACAATGAGAATATTGCAGAAATAAAATAATGAAAAAAGTTCTAAATGCTAAATAATAACTATACCCCTGTAACACTCGTGTTGTTATTGGAAATAATTTGAGCGGCTTTTTTGCCACTGATAGCGGCACTTTCAATAGTTGCCGGCAACCCGGTATTCGTCCAATCGCCTGCAAGTAGCAAATTTTTGATTGATGTGATTGGTTCGGGACGTAATCGCTCTGTCTCGGTGGTTGCGGCAAATGTAGCAAACCTGTCTTTGAGCACTTTTGAATGCCGCAGTTCCACACCGGCAAATTTCGGGAAACAATTGATGATTTCATCAAAGCATTCTGTAGCAAGTTGTGTCGGAGGCATTTTCGCTAACTCATCTGCACCGCTTATTGTAATATTGAGCATTCCCGGATATTTTGTGATAATGGAATTAGGCGATGAGATGAAATTACGCCTATTGAAAAGCCATTGCGATTTAGTGCCGAGCATTGCAGTGAAATCAGGTGTTTGAATATGTTTATCCAACCATAAGTAAATATTAATTATTGTTGAATAGTTGAATTGCATAAGGAAATTAAAATCGTTCTTTTGAAAATCGGAAGGAAGCATTTTATATAGTACCGGTGCTTGGACTGTCGAAATTACTCTGTCCGAGTAAATTTTTTCACCGTTATGCAGTACTATTCCAATTGCTTTTCCATTATCAACGAGTATATTTTTTACCGGTGAACGGAAGTGCAAATCTCCCCCATTCCTTGCAAACCAATTTTCAAACGGTTGCAACAAAGCAGACAATTCACAAGTAGGAAGCAGCAGATTGGATGCGGCACCACCTGCAAAAAAAGCACGTTCCAAAACTTCAATTAATAGAGTAGCGGCAATATGTTTTGGACGGGCATTCATCACCGCAAGAATAAGAGGCTCCCAAAATACAGAAATGACTTCATCTCCCTGATGTTCATTTTTTAATAAATCATAACAAGAGAAATCGGCAGAGGCAATACGTTTCAGTTTCAATTTAACGAAGAAAGAAATTAGTTGGAATTTAGAAGTCAAAGAAAGAGCATCAAATTTGAACAATCCGGCTATGAAACCCAAATCCCCGGCAAAGCCGGTAGGAGCAAGCAAATATTGCTTACCGTCCTGTTGTGCATAATGTACATTTAAACCATCGCTTGACTTTAGATAAGTTGAAGTACCAAGTTCGTTTAATAATGACATAAATTCCGTATAAGCACCGGAAATCAAATGCTGACCATTATCAATCACTTCACCGGAATCGGTATGCGAAATTGAGAACAATCTACCACCTATTGATTTGCGAGCTTCAAATATGTGCACATCAAACCCACTCTTAACGAGATGTGATGCGGCTGTTAAACCTGCAACGCCGGCACCTATTATGATGACTTTTTTACTCAATCCAACCTAATTAATTTATAAAACAGAAAATTAGCAAATCATATTTTTTAAATTTAATAAAAATATTCGTAATTTTGTAATCTTTGCGGATGTGGCGGAATTGGCAGACGCGCTAGACTTAGGATCTAGTGGGGCAACCCGTGGGAGTTCGAGTCTCCCCATCCGTACAAATTTTTAAATAATTTCGACTGGAAAACAAATTGGAACACAAAGTAACAGAAAAAGAACATTGGGAGAGACAACTTGATATAACTGCAACACGCGAAGAAATCAAGCCCCAATTGGACAAAGCGTATCAAGAAGCAAGACCCTACATTACACACAAAGGATTTAGAAAAGGTCAAGTACCGATTAATTTAATTAAGAAATTGTATGGTAAGCAAATCGAAGGCGATGCTTATGGCGATATTGCAAATGAACTATTTAATAAAGTTCTGCAAGAGCAAAAATTGTCATTTATCGGCGAACCGAAGCTAACTAATATTGATAACCAAAAGGATACAATTACATTTACTTTTGCTTATGAAGTAATGCCGGAATTCGATTTGGCAAATTATCAGGATATTGAGATTGATGAGCCGATACATTTGGTAACGGACGAAGAAATTGAAAAGGAAATCGAGGAACTATGTATCAACAACGGTACTTTAGCACCTGCCGAACAGATTACCGATGAACTGCATATTGCGCACGTAACAATTACGGAAATTGATGAAGCCACAGGTCTGAAAGTCGAAGGTACAGAATCACAGGAAACGGACTTTTTCTTGCATTCACCTTATGTTACTCCGGATTTGAAAGAACTCTTGCTAAATCTAAAAGAGGGTGATAATTTCAATTACAAACCGGCTGATGAAGACCCGGCGGCTCCACGTAAAACATTCAATATCAAAATCGATAAAGTTCTGAAATTAGTACCTGTCGAGCTGACTGATGAATTTATTAAGGAATATACACAAGGCAAGTTTCTTACCCCCGATGAATATAGAGAAGAAATCGGATTCAAGCTACAGGAAAAATGGAATGATAAAAGTCGCGAGGCAATGGAAGAACAACTCGTTAAAAAGATTACCGATATGAATGATTTTGATGTTCCTAAAGGTCTGCTTTGGCAAGTAGTCGAGGGAATGACGGAGGACTTGAAAAAACAATATAAAGATATTCCGAATTTTCAAAATGTTACGGCAAAGGATATGTTCAATGACTTGGAGCCATCTGCTACTTTCCGTTTGAAATGGGAAATCCTTAGAGCAAAAATAATTGACAAAGAGAAATTGGAAGTCGAAGACTTTGACCTCGACCAAATGGTTGAAGAGCAAGCCAAACAGCGAAATAGTAATCCTGATAAAATAAGAGAAGAATTGAAGAGCAATCAAAACATTATGGGACAGATATTGTACAAAAAAGTTATTGATTTGCTTCTTGATTATTCGGTTACTCATGAAGTGGAATTCGACGAACACGGTCATTATCACCCGGAGGAACAGGAAAGCGAGTTATATGATGCCTATGCTCCCGAAGAAGAAAGCGAACAGAAAGATGAGAAAGAAAAGGAATAGTATTTACTAAATCAGTTAATCCCCAATTACTCTATTGTGATTGGGGATTTTTTATTATTCGGTGAATATTGCTTACTATTTAATCTTAAACAAAACCAAGTAACTTGAACCTATATATCGTTTGCCCTTGGAACGCTTTTTGACCGGCGGCTGATGAACGGTATCTGTTATTGGGCTAGCTTTTATTTTGATTTTCTTTTCCTTTGCACCATTTTTAACAAAAAAACTTTTCAATGAATTAGCGCGTCCTTCCGTGAGTTTAATATTGTTCTCAGGATTTCCATTTTCATCAGGGAAACATTGAATTTGAAATTTAACACGTGGATTCCGCACTACGAGCTTTGTATAAAACTCAAGGAAATGTTCTATACCATATCTTAGCTTTGTTTTACCTCTCTCGAAAGGAGGAACGCTGAGAAATAGTTTTAAATCTTTTTGGCGTGGTACCACGAGAAAATCTTTTGAATACTCCGCATATTTATCAGTATATGGAATATCAAATTTATATTCTGTTCGCAGATAATTCATATCAAAAAATTTAATGCTGTACTTCTGCCCAGGTTTTAGTCCGGTAATGAAATAATATCCTTTTGCCAAACCATTTGTGCGTCCACGTGCAACACGTTTGCCTTTTTCATCAAAGACTTCGTATCTAATTGTTACATAATCACGTGTTTGGTGGTCAATGACGCTACCGGTAAGCGAAACAACTAATTTAATGGATTTAATCTGAGCAGAGGCAGAAGAAATCGCCAAAACGGCAATTAGAAAAAACAACAATAGCAATCTTTTTTTCATTTTCAACTCAATATTTGTTGTCATTATTAATTGTATTTGCAATATACAAGTTTTATTTTTATTATAAAATTAATTATTGATATTAATTAGCAATTAAAGACAAGGGCTTTTTTTCGACCTCACCAAAGGGGAAGAAAAAGACAGAACAAAGCAACACGTCCTGACGCTACGCGTCCCCCCTCCTAAATTTAGGAGGGGAAAGAAAGGCAAATTTGTTTGTCATTCTGAGCCGAAAGCAGGTATATCATTAGGCAAATGAAATAATACTTCACATACATTATACCAAATAAAAAATGGTTTCTCTATATTGGAGGAACAAATAAGCTAATCAAAAGAATATATGAACATTATAAAGACCTTGCTGAAATTTTTTCTAAAAAGTATGATTTTAAAAACTCTTTTTTATTATGAAATTTATGATTCGATTTAGTCTGCAATTACAAGAGAAAAATAGATGAAGAAATGGAAAAGAGATTGGAAATTAAACTCTGTATGCCGAGAATTTTGCCATAAAATTTATAATACTTTTTTTAGGCTTGTTTTAGGTAATATAAAGAACAAAATTAATTCGTTTGATTTATTCCATCATTTTATTACTATAACCGCTATTTAAATTTTATCCGCCAATATTCTTTCTATTCAAAATAATAATTAATAATAAAAAATTGTTTCTTATTACTCATTTAAAATATTGAAATTGAAAAAAAAAGGGCAGACACAAATTGCCTGCCCCGTCTGGTATTAAATAAGTTGCTATTAATAATTGAATGCTTCAATCTCGAAATGTGCTTGCGGATGCAGACAAGCCGGGCAGGTCTTAGGTGCCGTTGTGCCTTCGTGCAGATAGCCGCAGTTACGACATTTCCAGACGATTTTGTCATCGCGTTTAAATACTTTGCCGGATTCGAGATTGTCGTAAAGTTTGCGATAGCGTTTTTCGTGTGCTTCTTCCACACGTGCAATAAGTTTAAAAGCGTTCGCCACTTCTTTAAATCCCTCTTCCTCGGCAATGCGTGCAAATTCGGGATAGAGTTCTGTCCATTCCTCGTTTTCGCCGTCAGCAGATGCTTTCAGGTTTTCGAGAGTTGTTCCGATTTTGCCGGCAGGATATGTTGCCGTAATTTCCACGGGGCGCCCTTCGAGAAATTTGAAAAATCGCTTGGCGTGTTCTTTTTCATTGAGGGAAGTCTCGGCAAATAATGAAGAGATTTGCTCCAAACCCTCTTTTTTTGCCTGTTTCGCAAAATAATCATATCTCATTCTTGCCTGCGATTCGCCTGCAAATGCTTTGAGCAAATTCTGCTCCGTTTTTGTTCCTGCTAATGATGCCATATCAAAAAGTCCTTTATATTAGTTATAGAAATTGTATAGTAAATATTGTCAATAATTATCATTACAATATAGGAAAATTGATGAATTATACAAAATAAGTGCTATGCTTTTCATTTTTTTCTTTTACGTTTGCCGGTTTTATATGCAATATCATTCAATAATGGTGCGGCGTATTCATTGTAAAGATTAAACAGAAATTCGATTCTCTCGTTTTCGTCAGCGAACGGAGCAGAGCGATAGCATAAGTCCACGGCTTTATCTAGTTCGGCGTGAGCTTTTACTAATTCGGGCGGCATAGTCAGCGGGTCATATAAATCGGCGAGACTGCTATCGGGATATTTTGCTCTTACATCTAAAACAACTTGGGATTTTTCTTCGACTTTTTGTTTATTTTTTTCACTTAGTGTTTTGGACCAAGGGTAATTATTGTAAACCAAATCCTTTGAATACCTGAAATCACTTTTCAAGCGACCGCAAGTATATTTCACCCAAGCCATGTGCATTGCCGACATCAAAATACCAAAGTGATAAAGCTGAGCATCGGGAATGATATAAACACTATTTAATGGAATATAATGTTCATTAAAAAAACCAAATGGAATATAATTGCGTTTTTCTGAGGTTGTAGCAGGAATAACGATGAATGATTTGGGGTTTCTTTTATCACGAAATAAAGTAGGATATTTTGCTAATTCACGTGTTTGCTTAAAAGTGCTGTTTAATCTCATTTTTTTTACGTTGTCAATTCTATCAAGTAATTCGGGGACATTATGAAATTCCTCAGGTTTAGCATTAATCAACCAAAAACAATAACGTGGTATTTTATGCATATATTCTTTGCCACTAATTATTGGTTTAATATACTTATCAATTTCTGGATATTTGGAAATAAATGCAAGTTTTTCTTCTTCTGTTAATAATAAGAACCCTCCTTCTGTTGGTTGATTTCCCTTATAGATAGTCGGTACATCACATAATGGTTTACTGCGTCTTGTTACAAGAATATCTTTTGCATTAGCGAGATAGGGATTTATGTTGGGTACTTTTATTTCATTCGGCTCACCTTGAATATCCGAATATAGGAATAGTCTTTTTTCGGGAATATCGTAATTTGCAAATCCGATTATCACAACGTAAACAGCGGCTTTACCTTTTGCCTCATTACTCCATTTGAAAGTTCTGTGTGCAAAATGTATCTTAATCTTAATACGATGCAGAAGTTCGTTCCATAATACACTTACCTGTTCGCCTTGTGTAATTGAATTGGTCGAAACAAAAGCACATTTGATTTTTGTTCCTCTTATATATCGGGCGGCTTTCAAATACCAAGCAGAAACATAGTCCAATATTTTACCGTTCTTTATTTCGGCAAAAAGTTCAGCCATTTCTTCTCTTTGTAATGGATTAAGAAATTTCGAACCGACAAAAGGCGGATTGCCGAGAATATAATCAACTTTACCAACAGAATGCCCGCTCCATTTGTCTTTCGGATCAGGGACAATAGCTTTTGTCAAATTAACCGATTTAGTATAAACATTTATTGTATTATAATGTGCAATCGGCTCGGCAACTTGAATGATATTTGTTTGCTCCGCTCTAATATCAATGGAATCACCGGCGACAAGAGCGTCCCAATCAATACGAAGTGCATTGCCGTTAATTATATTAGCAGATTTTACAAGAGGAATCCGCACAAAATACTGTCCGAATTCTTCGGATATTTTGATATTCATTTGATGGTCAATTAGCCACATTGCCACTTCTGCAATTCTCGAAGCAAATTCGTCGTATTCTATACCATAGAATTGGTCAACGTTAATCCAAATAATATTATTAATATCCGTAACGGTTTGATTGTTTTTGTGCAGTTCTCGTAATATGTCAAGTTCGAGCAGACGCAATTCCCGATATGTGATAATCAGGAAATTCCCGCTTCCGCAAGCAGGGTCTAAAAACTTCAGTTTCGACAATTTGTAATGGAAATCGCGAAGTTTTGATTTATTATTCCTTATTCTTTGGAATTCCGAACGTAGCTCATCAAGAAAAAGTGGTTTAATTAATTTGAGAATATTTTTTTCAGAAGTGTAATGTGCACCAAGATTTCTCCTTTGCTTCGGGTTCATAACCGATTGGAAAAGCGAACCGAAAATTGCCGGTGAAATTTTTCCCCAATCCAAAGCCGATGCTTCGAGTAAAATATTCCGCATTGTGCTGTCGAATGCCGCTATGGGTAATTGCTCATCGAACAGCCGCCCGTTAATGTAAGGAAAAGCGGCAAGATGCTCGTCCAGATTTTTCATTCTCCTTTCGTTCGGCGTATTCAATACCTGAAAGAATTGAGCCATCAAAGCCCCAACATTACTGCCGTCTTCATTTGTTTTTATTTCGAGTAGTTCTTTAAAAATATCCTTCTCGAAAATACCTGTATCATCAGCAAAAAGAATAAAAAGAAGCCGCACAAGATATACTTCGAGAGAATGCCCTTCGTACCCATACGATTTTAATTGGTCGTGCAACTGTCCCATAAGTTCTGCGGCACGGATATTGACAGGGTCTTCTTCCTGATATTTATGCTGTTCGTATCCCGCAATAAAAGCGAACTGTTTAATGTTTTTATGGAAATCATTGAGATGAAATTCATATTCCGTTTTTTCTTCGAGATTATATAATCTAAATCGTTCAAAGTCCGATACTAAAATATATTTCGGCAATTCATATTCTTTTAAACCCGAGAAATAATCCAATGCTTGTTCGTATGCCTTATCAAGATTTTTACCTTTTGATTTATGTTCTACAATTATAGTTCCGCGCCAGAACAAATCAATGAATCCGCGTTTGTCCCCGAGTTTTTTAACAGGTTCTTCAAAAGTGGCAACACGGCGACGTGAAATTCCGAATACATTGAAAAATTCGTTCCAAAAAGTATCTTTTTCGGCACGTTCGCGTTCTTCGTTACTCCATTCATTCGAGAATTTAACGGCTCTCTGTTCTATTTCGTTCCAACTCAGTGGCATTATTTAATCTTCATTACTCTTTTAATCTGACTGTTTTATTTCTTTATACAAATATAAATAAATTTTCTTTTAACCACACAATTCTAAAATGAAAAACAAATCTTTATCATTATTCATTTTTCTTGTAACAAATATACTTACTATCTTGTTATATTATTACATATAAATAAATATATATGACGGATAGAATAAATGAGAAAAATACTGCTCATATTGTTCCTTATATTTTCCGTGAGTATAGCATTGGAAAAGGATAAAGTTAAGTTAACCGTAATAATTACAAACATCAATATCATTAAAGGTGAAATTGAGATTGGCTTTTACAATAATCCTGATGCTTTCCCAGATGATGGCGGAGAATATAAAAAACTTCGCGTGAAAGTAAACGAAAAAAATATGAAGATTAATATCGAACTGCCAAAAGGAGTCTGGGCTGTTGCAATCTATCAAGACATTAATAAAGACAAAGAATGCAATACTAACTTCTTAGGCATACCAAAAGAACCATACGGGTTTTCTAATAATATTAAACCTATTTTATCCGCCCCCTCCTTCAATAAAACAAAATTCAAATTGTATAAGAACAAGAGCATAACGATAAATTTGATAGATTAGGTTTATTATTTTTATAGCAAAAGGTGAACGTGAAAGTATATATTAATCTATGCAATTATAATTGTAGTTCCGCTCGGGCTTTCGCAATAATAATACGCAGAATTGGGAGAGTACTCCGTATATTCAAGGTGGATTTAACATCTTTAAGTATCGCTCTCGGTTCTTTACTTAGGTATGCTTTCACTTGCTCGTAAATAGAATTATCGAACAAGTAATCAACAGCTAAGCTATCGCCTGACTCGAAAATTTCTTGTATCAAACGAGCAGTATCCGCCTTAGTAAGAGCCAATGCACTTGCAATTTGATTTAGTGATTTCTGCTCGGATAGTAATTTGCTGAGATTAATAAAAAGCGGATTATGAATACTACTATTTGTATTATCATTAGTAGCATTGATTTCGTCTATGATAATATCAAGAAACATCGCACCGAAATTCTCCACAAAAGCCGATGACACACCCCGAACATCAATCATTTCGGATAAAGTTTGTGGCTGCGATTTTGATAATACCCGCATTGTTCTGTCCGTAATTATTCCGCGAGCTTGAATGCCAATATCCTTAGCCAAACTATCCCTTAATGATTTGAATTTATCATAAATTGAATTAATATCAGCTATTGGCTGTGAGGGTGAATAATCATTTTTCGGGGGCTTTATTCTAATCCGCTTTCTTCCCTTTAGGGTGAGTTTCAGCACGGGGTACATATCTGCTGTTTGGGTAATAAATCCTAAGTGCAGTGCAGAATTAATCCCGGACATAATTTCCGTATCAGGAATATCCTTTGCTACGGCAAAACCTGAAAGATTGTAGAGTCGCCTTTCATTAATACGTTTAATTCGTTTACCTTTTAGGAAATCACGAACTAATGCTCTGCCATAGCGTTCGTCCAAAGCGGCAACTGCTTTTGTGGATTCAGCAATTAGAAATTTTTCCTTTTCAGTCATCGAAGTAACAGGATTTGCCGCATTAGTACAAGACGAGCAACGCCCGCAATTTCCTTTGCCGGCGGGTTCACCGAAATATTCAAGGATATAGTTGCGTTTGCATTCGCCCGTTGTGGCATAACGCATTACAATATTTAATTTTTTATATGCCAGGTCCCGTTGTGCATCTATTTTATCAAAATCAATAGGCATATTGTCCTGCGACATACGTTCTGCAAGCAATGTAATACCTGTTGCCGTTTGTGGTGCAATATAAGTAATAACGCCGGCAATTTGAAAATCCCGTAAAGCACGCTTGAACACTCCTTGCGATAAATTATATTTTGAGAGCATATTCACAGTATCTACATCAATCGAATGCCGAAACGCCTCACTGCTAACACTACGTAAAATTGCTTCGAGGACAGGTTTCTTGTCATCTGATAAATTTTCATAATAATCATAGATACTTCTTCTGTCATAGTTTAATTTTATTTTAGCAAAACCTGTGTTACTACCCTTCATTAGCAATTTATTTTGCTCTAACAGTTTGATAATAGAGCGAGCAATAATTATTGATGAACCGGCTTTGTTTGCTATCTCATCTACACTTGAATATATGGATTGCCCCATACCGCTTCCCTGAGTCGCTTGCGCAATATCATATATAGTATTATATATGTTTATAATATTATTCTTTTCCGGGTAAGAGGACTTAATGAAAAATTCTTGCAGAAAATAATCCTGTGTTTCGTAAATCAAAGTACAGTCGGCAGCTTCGCCGTCTCGTCCTGCTCTACCTGCTTCCTGATAGTATGCTTCGAGCGTAGATGTATAATCAACGTGAATAACATTGCGAACGTTAGGCTTATCAATTCCCATACCGAAAGCATTTGTAGCAACAACTATCGCATCGTCATCATTGATAAATCCGTTCATCTGCTCCCTCCGAGCAAATTCACTCATTCCGGCATGATAGCGATAAACTTTAATACCTGCCGCTTTTATTTCATCAGCAAATTTATCAACGCGTTTGCGAGTGCCGGCATATATAATGGAACTGCCGGTCGCTGTCTTAGCCATCTGTCTGATAATTCGTTCCGATTTGTTCGATGCGTTGATAGTATGATAATTAAGATTAGGACGGTCAAAACCTTTGATAAAGCGAGCGGCATCTTTCATATTGAGCGACTTAACGATATCGTCCTGTACTTCGGGTGTGGCTGTTGCCGTCAGCGCAATGACCGGTACACGTTGCATATATTGAAAAATATCATTAATACGCAGATAGGACGGACGGAAATCATGCCCCCATTCAGAAATACAATGTGCTTCGTCCACAGCAATAAATGAAACATTAATATTTGCAAGTGCTTCAATAAACTGCTTGCTTTCCAGACGTTCCGGTGCTATGTAGAGCAATTTCAACTTGCCGCTTACTGCATAGTTTAATCTATCGGATATTTCATAATAGTTCAAACTACTATTAATAAACGTAGCAGGAAAATTGCTTTTCAACAAACTGTTCACTTGGTCCTGCATCAGAGCAATTAGTGGAGATATAACAATAGCAGTCCCCTCACCGAGCAATGCCGGAATCTGATAGCATAATGATTTACCTCCGCCGGTCGGCATAACTACAAGCGTATCTTTTCCGCCCATTATTGAGCGAATAGTATCCTCCTGCCCGGGTTTGAACTGCTTAAAACCAAAGTATTTTTCTAATATTTCTTTTAAATTTTGCATAGTAAAAAGATAATTTACACAAATCAATATATGCACAATTCAAGTTAATAAATGCAGATGTAAAAAACGAGTATGGTGGAAAAGTTATAGAAAAGTTTATTGATAGCTTACTGCCCTGAGTATGGAAATACCAAAAGTAAAATTCCACATTTTCCAACTGCCGTCTGTCGAAATACTATGCAACGGGAAACCGACCGATACAAGCGGAGAAATATATATGCCAATACCAACAGGTAAATCGTATCCCAACATTACTTTTGGAGTAAACTTGAAACCGGATATATCTGCTATATTATGACTGCCGAGCGTGCGAACTTGTGAACCGTCATTGTATTTGTAAAATGAAGGGCTGACAACACGCTCCTTTTGCTCGGCGGAATGAGTGATTAAATATCCAAGTTCAACTGCAACACCGGCGAATAAATGTGTCCCAAACAAACGCCGCTTGGCACCGGGAGTAATCGTAATATAATTGAGTGCAACAGACATTTCATTTTCAAAAGAAACCGTGTCGTGTCCGACAATCTTTCCTTGATTGTCAAAAACAGTAAATGGCATACTTTCTCCATCTGCCGTAAAAATTCCACTATTGGAGTTGTACGAAAGTTGTAAATTAATTGCCAACACACCCGTTTGCCAATATTCCGCTTTGAGTCCGATAGAATATGCATGCCCGTTGCCGCTTGAAAATTGGCAACAATTACCCGAACCCTCGCTCAAATTAAGAGCGGCATAGTGCAATGAGTATGCAGTATTACCCGTTAAGCCTGCAAATACATAGGGATAGTTGAAAGGCAATCGCGACGAATACTGCCAATTGAAGCCTTGCGCACGGACTGCCGACTGCGAAATAAGAAGAATAATCAATATGTAAAATAATTTCTTCACTTGCTCAATATGTAATAATCAATCGTTCCGTTTGTTTATAAATTCCTGCTCGCACTTCGATAAAATATAATCCCGGTGGCAAATTGCCAAAATCATATTTACCGGAATGAATACCTTTTTTCATAGTTTTACTCATTAGATTTACAACTTTTTCGCCGAATGTATTATACAGATTTATATTTGTTTTATATTCACCGTCAAGTTCAAAAATAATACGAACATTTGTATTTGCCGGATTTGGTGCGATTGTCTTGAAACGCACTCCGTTTTGATGTTGCACAGCTGTTTTCATCTTCAATCCGCAAACCGAATCCAGACGAAATGCTCCATCACTACGATTGAGTGAAAGAATCCGGGCGCAAATTCCATCACTGAATTTCGGATTGACAAAATGCAAAGATGTAGCTTCGGTACTGCCGAGAAAAGTATCGAACTCCAGCACAATCAAAGTATCTCTCGGCAGAAACCGTTCGGAACCAAGTGTTTTTATTTCCAATGCCAATGCTCCGTTATCAGTGGATTGCACAGCCCTGACATCACAAAATTCCGATGCCGTACCTACCTTACGAACACCATTGAAATATAATATACTTTTATTATACGTAATTGTATCGACAAAAATTCTTGATAAGCCGGCTTTGGATTTATCAATCAAAATTGGAATTGAAATGCGGCGCCCCGGTTTACTTCGTATATTCTTTGGAATTGAAATATCCATAGTATCGGGATAAATTCCCCTTGCCACAAGTTTTGATATTAGCGTATCCTTTTCTTCCGGCGAATTGGAAATAATATACAGCTCGGCATTAAAGTATCCCGGACGCTTTATTGTTGAATCAAATCTAAGTAAAATATACTTTGTTTCACGCCCCGGAATAGTTATAAATCCGGGCTTGACCTTGAACGGATTGCGACTATTATCAGGCAATACGCGTGAATGAACAAGCAATGACAGATTGCCGATATTTGAAACAGGTATTAAAGTATCCCGCCGCGTGGGGCAATCGCCGGACTCATTAACAACAATATTACCGAAGTTAATTTCCTTAGGCATTGTAGCTATTTCTGCCTGACGCCCTACACCTTCGAGAATGATAGTTCTATACCGTACACTATCGGGATAACCGATAATATGCCTTTTGATAATATCGCTTTCAATTACTAAACGAGCGCGAAAAGTATCACTGCGAGTCGGTGTAAAGCGAACTATCATAGTATCGGTCATAAAGGGTTGCAGATTAGTTGTATCCACCATCTTTCGTTCAATAGTAAAGCCATCTCCGGGCAGATTGGAATCATATCTCAGAATTTTTTGGCTGAGCGCCCCGAACGAGATATTTCCGATGGTTCTTACAACAAATTTGATTGTCTTAGTTTTCCCGACTTCCAAATCCCCGAAATCCAAATTATTAAAAGAAAAACTTTTTGCACCTTCGGCATTAATAACACCCAAGTCCTGTTGCACACCAATTCCATGAATAATTGTACTTCTTACATCAACGGAATCGGGAAAATTAATCGGGTCGGGCTTATACATAATTTTAAGCACTGCTGTATCCAAGCCCATATTACGTGGATAATAAGCAAAATCCCAAACATGCTGAAAACCGTTTGTATTATATTTTGAAAACTTCAAAGGTAAATCCATTACCGTTGTAGTAATCTCCGCATTCAGAGAGCGTTGATATTTCACATTAAAAACTTCGAGTGGAAATTTTGATGAATTCTGAACAATCATTTGCTTGCGTACAGTATCTTTCGGATATATGTAAACGGAATCGAAATCAATAAGTTTCTCAAAGACATCAATATAATGAATGGTCTTGCGTGCAATAATAATAAAATCTCTAAATCCAACCAACTGATTGGTATCAGCCGGAATATCAAAGAGTTTCGGATTGAACAAACCGAGACGAAGTCGAGCGGTATTTTTACGCGGAGGAGTAGTTTGGCTTGAATTAGCGTCAAATTTCATATAGAATTTTTTCAGCTGAGAACCGGAAACAAAAAACGGGACAGATGTTGTTTTATCAAATTCACTCTGCTCACCGGGGTGCCCTTTGATAATAAATACACCATAGGTAGGAGCAAATCCTAACATTTTAATTTCTTCTTTTCCCAGATTTTGAATATTGAAAATCGAAATCAATTTTTGTCCGGGCATACACATTCCAAAATCCACAGTATCGGATAGTGTGTATTCATTGAAAATATTTAACTTTTTCTCAGCCTGCAAAGTTCCACTGAACAATAAATGCAAGAGCAATATGTATATTATTTTTCTAATCAATCAATTCCTATTATATAAAACATCTCAATTGTAATAACAAGTTCAAAGTATGAAAAGTTTCAATCAAGCAAAATTAACAAATAATATTTATTTTTTAGTTTTATCGTATATTTTTTTAATTTGTGAACGTAATAAAAGTACGACTGATAAAACTGTTATTATTAAAAGAGCGAATTTGCCGTACACTATGAATATTTTTAAAACGTTCTTATTAAAAACAAATTATAAAAAAAGGAGTTATAAAAAATGAAGCGTTTATTCATTATTTCAAGCTTATTGATATTTGCATTCTTATTAAATGCAAATGCGCAAAATAATAAAAAGAGCAACTCTGCCCCACAACCAAAATTAGAAATTGTTGGTGGAGATACTTACGACTGGGGATTAGTAAAATACAAAGATAATCCTCTGAAAGCCGTTGTAATTATTAAAAATACCGGCGATGCTACATTGAAAATTACAAAGGTCAAGCCTGCCTGCGGCTGTACTACTGCTCCATTGAACAAATCTACATTAGAACCCGGTGATACGACTGCTATTAATATTACATTACGAATTGGAAATAGGTCAAGCAGTGTTCACAAGACAGTAAGAATTGCCTCGAATGACCCGCAAAATCCCAATAAAATTCTTCATCTTAAATGCAAAATCTTTTTTGCATTAGAAGTAACCCCAACCCCATATTTTACTTTCAATTCGATGAAAGTCGGGAGAGAAGCCAAATCAGTCTTGAAGTTGAAGAACAATACAAAGAAAACAATTAAGTTAAGCGATATTCAGATTAAACCTGCTGATATGATTATTAATATTAAGAACGGACAGAAAATCAAACCCGGGCAATCAATTGAAATTGCAGCAAAATATAAACCGAAAAAACCCGGCTATTTCAATTGTTCATTCAGAGCAAAAACTAGTGCAAAAGATATGCCCTCATTATATATATCCGGTTACGGGAATGTGCAGGAATCCTCAATTTTTAATAATTAGAGATTAGGCTAATTCACTATAAAAAAGGCTGTCATTACGAGACAGCCTTTTTTTATTAAGCTGTACATTACGTGGGCTATTGAGAACAGCCGAACACCCTGTCTGACTGCGTCTCTTGCAGAGTGGAACTGAAAGGAGATAGACATAGATTAGCTGCGCCATTGCCTCCGGCGGTATTCGCCTGCGGCTCAGAATAACGAACGTTTGTAGTAAAAACCGCACCCTGAAGAATGCGGTTTGAGACAGCCGACACAGCCTGAAAAGTAGAACAGCCGACACACCCCTAAATCCCC
>Ga0256846_1000215_pt1 | contig 24920 bp, 18 predicted proteins | sample TevniametaG_FD_189098 | JGI IMG/M metagenome (GOLD analysis project Ga0256846, IMG submission 189098) | Tube worm associated microbial communities from hydrothermal vent at the East Pacific Rise, Pacific Ocean - Tevnia | ecosystem: Host-associated > Annelida > Integument > Unclassified ...
ACCCCGTCAAAGCTTCGCAAGTTCACCCCTCTTGCAGATGGAAACTGAAAGGCAAAAGACCATAATACAACTGTTTTTTTCTCTCCTTGCTAAGGAGAGATGTCGCGAAGCGACAGAGAGGTTGGCTGTTTTATCCTACATCTTCACAAACTTATACATCTTACCACCCACACGCACAAAATACACACCCGCCGCCAAGCCCGACACATCGAACCTTACGCTTTCCCCCTCTCGGGAGAGGGCTGGGGTGAGGGTCGGCTGTTTGCCATTTTAACGTATCTCGACTGTTTCAAACCACATCCTTCAGGGTGAGGTTTGAAAATAATATTATAATAGATAAAAAAAATTGACAATAGCACGAATGCAACACATTGGTTACAGGTATATATTATAATTTGTAGATGGATTGTTATTTTATATTTTTATATTGTATTTTTTATTTTGCAAAATCATATTATTCATCGAAATATGGAATAAATCGTTCAATATTGAATTATTATACGTGTAATGCGTTTATTGCTAAATTATATCTAAAAGGAAAGCTACAAATGAAAGAGATAAGTAAAAAAAGAAAACTATTTAATCAGATAATTAGCGCATTGGTGATATTATTGATTATTAAATTAGCATATTGGGTGTTTTATTGGGTTACTGCAACTTATCCGGCGGAAATTCTGGAAGAAACAGAATTTACAATCGCTATACCCGACACCTGTTCTTATCATTCTTATTGTATATCATCGCATTATGATTATCGTACTAAGCAGAATTATCTATATAGATTAAATCTAAATAATCATCAAATAGAGGTCTATGATTTAGAAAAGAAGATATTTAATAAAACTATCGAATTAGGATATTCAATTGACGGTTTTTTTGTTGAAGCTCATAATGAAATCTATGTTCTGGAGTACGAAAAAAACATAATTCATCAAATAGATTCCACGGGAAATATAAAAAGTTCTTGGAATTTAAATCGTTATATTAATGATTCTATTCCAAGAGTTATTTATTCCGGTACTGAACAACCGCTAATAAAATATAATTCTCTTTTCATATTTAATTTGGTTTCTAATGTTATTCCACCAAAATTTTACAATTATGAGACAATAGGTATTTATAATACTATTAATGAGGAATTGGTTAAGACCGCTGTTTTCCCTAAATCAATGCGAGACGGTAATATTAGATTCGGATATTATCCTTCATATTCCGTTGTTAATAATATGCTACTTTGTTCATTTTCCGCCGACCATAATTTGTATTTTTATACTCTTGACGGTGGTATTTATAATAAACAAGAGTGCAAGAGTAAATATCTGAATAATTTCCAAAAATGTGATATAAGCCAAGCAGCAAACAGAGAGTACAATGCAAAATTCCAAATAGAAATGCCCACATACTATACCTTGTTATATGATGAATACAGACAATTAATTTACAGGCTTTGTCTCCACAGTCAAAAATCGGTAGATAGTAAAACAGCTATGGTTAATGATTATTTCGACCGTGAATGGTCATTAATGGTAATAAACAAAGATTTAGATATTTTAAAAGAAATCAAATTCCCTGCTCGAGAATATTTGTGTCAGGAAACTTGTATTACAAAGGACGGTATTCTTATATCAAAAAACAATGAGAATAATCCGAACTTTGAGCCAAATGTTTTGTCCTACAAATTAATAAAATTCAAAGATGACTAAAACTATTGTATCCTTATTATTATTTTTCTTTTTAATTAATATTGCAATCTCCGATATTGACAAGACTAAATTATTTTCCAAATACTTAAGTAATTTTAATCTTGAAATAGCAAAAGAAAGGAATTGCTATATAATTCTAATAGCAGAGGGTTGCGACAGGTGCGTAGATTTTAATATTGAATTTACTAAGAGTATTAAAAATAAAAAGAATATTACTTTAATTATTTCTTATAAGTATAAACTGATAAATAATGAAATGAAGAAATTGTCCAAATTATTTAAAACAATATTCGATAAAAAAGGATTATTTACAAAATACAATATATCACCTTATAATGCCTGCTTGATAATTACTAAGAACCGAAAAATTGTAGAGATTATCAAGTTCGACAAGATGAATAGAGAGAAACAAAAATATATTAAGAAGAAGTTAAAAAAATAAAATCACATCTCAGTTTTTATTTATTACCAATATACTCTATTTTAGTGAATTGCATGGAATGTATAATTCGTAAAGATATGGGATATGTATTATTAAAGAAAGAATAAAAAATGAAATATCTATTACCATTAATAATTATATTGACACTTTCAACTAATATTTATGCAAAAAAAAATATATACCCGATTGAAGTGGTTGCTTGTATGGCTGATATTATTGTTGTAGGTGAAATTACAAATGTGTACTCTGATTCTTATGATTTAAAAATTCGTAGAACAATTAAAGGGCAAGAGAAAACAATCATTACCGTCCAAATGTTTCAAGAGTGGACATATGATACAAGGAAGCGGAAAGCTGAAAAAGGACAGGAACTTTTCTTATTTCTTGTTAAAAATAAAGATAAATATGAAATTATTAATGGCAGTACCGGTGAAATGTTTATTGAAAAAAATAAAGTTTTAAGAGTTGTCAATGACAAACAACCAACTGTTGATGAATTAGCTATGGCGATAAATATATTTACTAGGTCGTATAAACTTAAAGAAAAAGGTATTATAGAAAAAGGTTTTTTCCTTTTAATAAAGTTATCTTTATCCAAATTAAAACTGACATTGAAATAATAGAATTAGGCAAAGAATCTAATTTGGCTAATTGGCTTTTTGATACGGTGAAAGAATATCTAATAGAAAAATAAACTGCTCATAACAAAACATTATATAAGTAGTAAATAATGAGTAGGTAAAAGCGATATATATAATAAAAATGAGGCGTTTAAAATGAAAAACGCCTCATAAACATATTGTTATAAATATAACAGCCAAGAAATCATTTGCCGGCAAATTTTTTCCAGCTGTCCCGCAATGTAACGGTACGATTGAATACCGGTTTACCCTGCTCCGAATATTTTGTGTCCACACAGAAATAACCCGTCCGCTCAAACTGGAATCTTTCTCCCGACTTTGCATCTTGCAACATCGGTTCCACTTTTGCCCTTATTATTGCCAGCGAATCAGGATTGATATTATCTAAAAATGTTTTGCCCTCTTCGGCTTTGTTCGGGTTTTCATTTAGGAATAGTTTGTCATACAGTCTTACCTCGACATCAGCGGCATCAGCGGCAGAAACCCAATGAATTGTGCCACGCACTTTTCTTCCGTCCGGCGAGTTGCCACCCTTTGATGCAGGGTCATAAGTGCAACGAAGTTCAATTATTTCTCCGTTCTCGTCCTTTATGACGTCTGTACATTTAATGAAATAAGCATAACGCAACCTTACCTCTCCACCTGGTTTTAAACGGAAAAATTTACGTGGCGGCTCTTCCATAAAATCTGTTTTTTCAATATATATTTCCCTTGAAAAAGGTACAAGGCGTTTGCCGGCAGATTCATCTTCGGGATTATTAACAAATTCCAGCATCTCGGTTTTATCTTCGGGATAATTCTCAATCACTACTTTCAGCGGATTCATTACAGCCATAGCACGTGTAGCGGTTTTGTTCAAATCCTCGCGAATACAAAATTCAAGAAGTTGAAGTTCCACAGTATTTTCGGATTTGGCAACCCCTATGCGGTCAGCAAAATCACGTATTGAAGCAGGAGTATATCCTCTGCGTCTCAAGCCCGATATAGTAGGCATACGCGGGTCGTCCCACCCTTCCACATGCTTTTCTTCAACAAGTTGTAATAGTTTTCTTTTACTCATCATTGTATATGTCAGGTTTAATCTCGCAAACTCAATTTGCTGCGGGTGATATATCCCGAGATTATTGCAGAACCAATCATACAGAGGTCTATGGTCTTCAAATTCGAGAGTACAAAGCGAATGAGTAATTTTTTCAATAGAATCAGATTGCCCGTGAGTGTAATCATACATTGGATAAATACACCATTTATCGCCTGTGCGATGATGATGAGCGTGAAGAATACGATACATTACGGGGTCTCGCATATTCAAATTCGGCGAAGCCATATCAATCTTCGCACGCAGAGTTTTAGAACCATCGGTAAACTCTCCGTTTTTCATTCTTTCGAACAAATCAAGATTTTCTTCTACACTTCTATATCTGTAGGGACTTTCCTTGCCAGGCTCTTTCAGAGTGCCGCGGTAATTGCGAATTTCATCAGAAGACAAATCGCATACATAAGCCTTTTGAGCTTTAATTAATATGACAGCCCATTCATATAGTTGTTCGAAATAGTCGGAAGCAAAGAACTGGCGGTCTTCCCAATCGAAACCAAGCCAGCGAACATCTTCTTTTATTGATTCTACGTACTCTTCTTCTTCTTTGCTCGGATTAGTATCATCAAAACGCAAATTGCATTTTCCGTTAAATTCCAATGCTAAACCGAAACTGAGACAAATTGCCTTGGCATGACCTATATGTAAATATCCGTTAGGCTCCGGAGGGAAACGCGTATGCACACGCCCGCCCCATTTGTCGGTCTTTAAATCATCAATGATTATATCTCTGATAAAATGCGAAGTTTTCTTTTTGTTCTCTTCTTTACTCATAATTCAAACCGGAAAATAATTATCTAAAACTCTTGAACTTTAAGAAGCAAATTAATGAAAAAAACTTATTTTTTTTCAACATTAAATTAAATAAATAAACAAAATATCAAGTATATATTTACTTAATCCATAAATAGAAAAGGTCGCCAAGTATTTTCCACATCACCCATATATTGTTTTAGAAACATAATATGATTAGGTTTTCTCGGTTTTCTTAATAGTGGCATTTTGGCTTCTTCGGGTGTACGGCTGCCTTTTTTATTATTACATTTGACGCAAGCGGCAACCAAATTATCCCACCGAGCCGAACCGCCACGTGATTTAGGTATTACATGGTCAATTGTCAGCGTTTTGGTTTTCTTGCCGCAATACTGGCAGACATAGTTATCCCGCCGCAAAATATTTTTTCGGGAAAGTTCAATAATTCGATACGGAACGCGATAGTATTTCAACAGGCGTATTACGCTTGGAAAAGGAAAAGTAAATCTTGGTGAACGTAAGTATCTTCCTTCTTTCTGTGCAATCAATTCGGCTTTGGTTAAGAGGAGCATAAGCAATGCTTTCTTTGCCGAGCAAACACTGATTGGTTCGTAGCTTTGATTCAGTATCAATACTCTACTGTTTTGAAATCCGGAAACGCTTGCTTGTGGTTGTTGCGGTTCATCTTTCAAATATTTATCAATAAAACTGAAACCGGAACTCCTTTCCAATTTTTAGTAGGACTATAACATTTGCAAATCATTTAACTATTAAAGTTACGAAAAAAACTAAAAAATATTTTTATTACTTATTACAGCAGTTAAAGAAATTTAGAAAAATAATATGCGGCAACTCCGAGCGACACTGCCACATTGAGGGATTCTGCATCACCTTTGCCTTCAATCAGAAAGTCGCTACTAGCAAGACTAAGGACAGCCGGCGATATCCCGTGCGCTTCGCTACCGAATATTATACCGAATTTCCCGGTGGGCTTTAGTTCTTCCATTTTTTTTCTTGCTTGCAGTGTAGCGGTGTAAATTTCAAAATCCGAAAAATATTTTGATAAAAAATCCGCGAGATTATCGACAACAGTAACCTGTACTCGGAAGAGTGAACCCATAGAAGCACGCACGGTTTTAGCATTATATTTATCGACAGATTTCCCGCCGAGAATAATATGGCGGAAACCGAACCAATCGGCAGTGCGTATAATCGTTCCAAGATTGCCCGGGTCGTTTACTCCGTCCAACGCAATGAAAGGAATGGAATAATCGGCTTCCTGCTCCTTACTACGGACAACGGCAAGAATATCTTGGGGCGATTTTGTGTTACACATAATGTCGAATTGCTTTGAACGAGCGGCATAGACTGTAATATTCCTCTCGTGGTACTTTGTGGCAATACCCAATGCTTGCGCTGCTGCACCGCCACGCAGTACAATGAATTCAACATTCAAATCACTGCTAAGCAGTTCCTCGCAAAGTTTTTCACCTTCGACAACAAACATATTGCTTGCTTGCCGTTCCTTACGCAATTGCAGGGACTTGACGAATTTTTTCAAGTTTTGTGATATGGTTTCGGTAAAATCCATTGACAAATAATTGTATTTAAAAATATAAATTAATAAATTGTAGGCTCATTTAGAAACAAAAGATAATAATTTTATTGATAAAAGTAGGTGAATGATGAAAAAATTACTCTTTCTATTGTTGGCAATTATATTGACAGCACCTGTAATTGCACAGGAATACGGTTATGATAATATTTCAAACGCAATGGATAAATTTGGTATTAAGGCAGGATTTAATTTTTCAAATATTAGTGCAAATCCGACTGATAACAATTATCAAAGTGCTTTCAGAATGCCATATTTGGGTATTTTCTCAATAATGAACATTAGCCCATCTTTGAAATTTCAAGGAGAACTTGGATATTCCAAACTTGGTGCGGATTATAAGTTATTTCAAAACGGCAAACCGCTATCTATCTCACTCGGCTATTTAAGTCTTGGCGCCCTGCTTAAAGCTTATATTATACAAAATTCGACTATTAATGCAGGGGTTGGTTTGCAATACGGTTATCTGATTTCTGCCTCCCATGATGATTTGGATAGATTGGATAGTTACAAGTCTTCCGATTTTGATTTACTTGTCGAGCTTGGATACGACTTCAATACAAATCTTATTTTTGAACTTCGCTATCTGATTGGAATAACAAATATTGCTAATACTCATGATATACATTTCAGCACTACAAAAAAGAATAATGCAATTCAATTTCATTTTGGCTGGCTGTTCTAATAGTTCATAGTATCAATACTTCGTATAATTATAGAAGTAGAAAGAAAGGCAAAAGATATTTTACTAAACCGCACACTGAAGGATGCGGTTTAGTAGTAATTTTTTCTACACTTTTCTACGTTTTAGTGAATTTTTTACTACGATGCCGGAAAAACACAATAATTATTCAATATGCCATAATTAGTTGTATTTGCAATGAGTTATAAGATTTGTGCTATTTGTTCGTTTTCTACACTTTTCTACGATTTTCTACACTTTTCTACACTTTCTACATTTCTTCTACATATACCTATTACTTTTCAAAGAACGTGGAGTGAGCGAACACTCGTTTGCAATTTAATGGAATTGAGATGTGGCGACAAGAAAACGGTTTTAAAATTATTTTAAACGTAACAGCACTCTCACCCCAGCCCTCTACAAATGGGCGAGGAAGAAAGGCAAAAAAAACGAGACCAGCCTTTTGAGCTGGTCTCGTTTCTTTTTAAGAATAAGAGAATACTTATTTTTTGATAATCAGTTCGCGTGTTTTCGTAAATGGTCCTGAAACCATTCTAACGTGATATGCACCCGAAGTCAGATTCTTTACCGGTAATCTGAAATTATAATTACCCGGTTTCATTACTGAACTTATCGGCTTGGCTACGAGTTCTCCCAAACTGTTATATATACCTATTTCCGTATAAGCTTCGAGTCCGACCGAAAAGTCTATTTCCGTACCACGCTCGTCCACAGGATTAGGAGCAATTTTGCTAAGTGAATATTGCACACCTGTAACTGCAATCCAGCGTAAATCATAAGCGCAAGTCGGCTGCAATTTGACTGTATCCTGAACATGATTTATCTCAATACAAGCATTGCCGGAAGCATATACTTCTTGGTCAATCCGAGAGACATCGGTAGTATCTTTACTCGTTGGCAAGAATGTACCGAACCTAAATATCAGTATCTCTCCATCTGTATTAATTATCTGCTTTGTTGGGCTTACAATGTTCAAGGTAAAGATTCCATTTAATTCATCTACCTTTAGATTTTCAACTTTGAAACCTTTCAATGCAGAACCAACCTTTACGCTTTCGGTTTGTAATTTTAATATTCCACTATTGTAATGCACAGTTACATCAAGTGTATCAACTTGTGCCATTGAAATATCGCCATTAACTCTACGGAATGTTATATTGCACGGTATCACATCACCGATTGTAGGCCATACCAAGTTCGGGTCTCCCGATCGTATTACGTGCGAAACTGTTGTAGCTTCAAAATGTACAGAACTAACATCTACCGCAACACTGTCTAATTCATTGCCTAGTATGCTACTCGGTACTACAAGATAAATCCTGTTATTAACTACTGTATTGGGAGTAAATACCAATACTACGTTCTTTGTTTCTCCGGGTAATATCTGTACTGTTTTATTCCAAGGATTCGGCTGTTTGAAGCTTAAATATGATGTCAAGGGACTAAGTCTTAATGGTCCAACAGTAATTGCACCGGAGCCATCATTAGTTATTGTACAGGTTATTTCTGCACTCGAACCTACACAGATATTAGAGCTACCACCCGTCAAAGCCATTGACTGAGAATAACCTAAACCTGTCCATATCGAAGTTACTTCCGATTCCGCTTCACTTACAGTACTAATTGATGCTCTGCTAAGTTCTATCTTTGGTGCTACAAATTCAGCATCAAATGAAAGAACATCACCGGGATTTAACAATGTAGGCATACTAAGTGTTGATTTATTATAACGGAAACCTTCGCTTCCCCAGCCTGTCATATCTTCTTGTATGCCTCCTGCCGGTGCCATTACCAAGTCTTGTATATATACAGTGTCCTGCCATTCATAGCTTACATTTTCTATCTCTATCTTACGGGTCTGAATGTTGGAGAAATCATTCACAACAGTTCTGCCGAAATTATAATCACGTGTACGCAATTTCGGTAGAATGCCGATACCTTTCAATATTGTTTTTACTCCTTCGATATGGGCATTATTCTCAAATGATAATTCCAATTCATATCTACCTACTGCTTTGGGTTGGAATGTTACAGGAACAACAATGGAATCACCTTTTCTGATTGTCAAATTGACAAAATCGGAACGTTTGAATATGAACGCAGTACTATCACCACTTATGGATTTTAGCGATACGTCTGTTATAGTTACATCTTGTGTGCCATCATTATAGAACCATACTGTTTCAATACTTGGTTTATATGGACCTTTTGGGAATGCTGGTCTATCTATTCTTACCTTCTTCCAATCATAATCACGTGTTCGTAAGCCAGGTTCAACTGACCGACCAGTTATTAGACAAATACTATCTATTTTATCTGCATCACTATAGAACACTATTTGGTCATTGAAAGTATTTACAGTAGTCGGTTTGAAGCTTACCTCAAACATTTTCACATCTCCTGGTTCTAAGACCATTGGTGTTGCCAAAATACCGTTTGCATCTGCCGATGGAAGTTTTGCAGTGTACTCAGGTAATTTGGGACCAACATAACGTGTAATTGTTAATTTCGATTTGCCCGGATTTGTTATCGTAAATTCTTTTGTTATTACAGGGTCGTTTGTTGACCTTACGCCAAAATCAATATCACTTACCATGATTTGTGGTTCACTTACTCTGGCTATTACTTCCGATTTATAAGCAAAAACGCATGTATCGCCAACACCGATTGAATCCCTGAATCTTCCCATATCTTTCGGGTCGAACCATACTTTGAAAGGCAGAGTTTCCTTTGGTCCAAGCCACTTGGGCAATGTCGCTCCAAGTAAATCAATTTCAAAGTTTTGATTATTCTTTTGCAATTTAATCTCACTGACCAAGGCAGGCGCTGTTTCCGATTTATTTACTACTTTAAAGTCATAAGACACCTTAGCACCACCTTCTTTTAGAAGTCCGTAATCATGTTTTTCGGGTTCAATACCTAATTTTACGGAATAATATTTAACAACTATGGTGGTATCATTACCACGCCTGTCTGTAAATATCAATGTTGCTTGAGCATCTTCCATCGGGTCAATTACTTTTAATTCCCATGTTGTTGTTCGTGTTTCGCCAGCAACAAATGGAAGATAATCGAATGTATAATTAAAGCTCTCAAAATCATCCATAAAAATCATTGCCAAATTTGAGCGTATCTTGCTGTCATCAGGCATATCTTTTACAATAGCGCCATCAACCGAACCGTCGCATTTCATTGTGTATGTAGGTATCGGACAGTTAGTATCAGGTTTTCCTAAATCAGCCAAGGCGGCACTTGTCGGGAAACCGTAAGAATCGTAATCGGAATACCCGAAAGAATATGCGGCAAATAGATGCTTTGAGCGTATTTTATAAACACCGTCTCCTGGTAGAGTGATTGTCTTTACAGCAAATTTCTTGCCTGCTATTTCCTTGATAAATAATTCGTCTTGTCCGGGAAATTTTTTCTTTAATTTTGTCCATTTGAATACTCCCGATACAACCTTTGCAAATTCGTAATCATTGGGCATCATACCTAATTCATCTGTCTCATAAACAAGATTAATATAATTTTCGGGAAATCCGGCAGAACCCATAATTCCGGGAGTGCAGAATGTGATTTCTTTCTGAAATTGCTGAAAAGGTGTCATAACCATTACAAATGGGTCGGAATTAGGACGCGGAAAACCATCTTCCTGAATACCAGTATTATATAGTGTTACGCCTATTGGCTTATTACCGGAAACAACTACAGAACGAGGTTTAACGTCAAATGGCACCATACGCATTGTCAAAAATCCTCTTCCTTCCGTTCCACCCGATGTCTTGATTTGCCCTATCTGTCTGCCGTCTTTGAATAGATTGGTATTTGGCTCTTTAGCAAAAATTCGGATAATTGAAGAATACTTTCTGTTAGGTACTTTGGGTACAAAATAGTCTAATCCCCAAGTAAAAGTAGGCAAATCCATTTCGACAGTATAATCACACCATTGATTACCTGTGGGAATGTTGTTACACATATTACCTGTAACAAGTGAAACCGGTTTGTTTGAAATAATTTTAGAGCCGGATAAATCAGCTTCGTCTGCATCAGTTGAGACTAACCAAACATCACCTTTTTGCAGAATAAATTCTTTGGACTGCCCGGGACGCATACCGCCAGCCGTTTTTGTCATCACATTTCCGCCAAGCGTGAATCTTACTCTTGTGTCTTTATAGGCGGCAGCAATACCTGCCATATTTGGTAATTGATACTTGAAATTTCCAAACATAGCATCTACATTCCAACCGGCTACAATATATTCCTTGCCAAGTGATGAAACCGGAATGGCGAGAAATCCATCAGAGGTATGAAGATACCTAATAACACAATACACTACAAGTGGTTGGTCTGCATAAACATGTATAGCTTTGCCACGGAAAATTCTTTCCGGAACATTTGGATCCTTTCCTGTTTTTGTAAATGGTTGTCCTTGAACTGGAGTAATATTGAACTCAATAACATCATTAGGTATTGTTGGTTTGACTTTAAAATATCCCGAACCTTCATTCTCAACTGTTACCGATGTTTTTGTAGCCGCAGTTACAAATATTTTGATAAAATTAGGAAATCCAGCACTTTCATCTTCAAAACAAGGCGGAATTGTAAAGTAGAATTCCTTTCCTACGTTATTAGCACCAAGCATTTTTGGCAATTTTCTTTTAATATCATTTACATCATCGTCTTGGCTGAACAATTGTAGTGAAGTTATCACTATCAGCAAAATAAATGACACTAATATTGTAAGCAACTTTTTCATAGTTCATTTCTCCTAAAATATATTGAAATTTCATTATAATTATATTTAAATTAATGTTGTAATTGTTGTTATGCAATACGAATAACACAAAAGCAAGTTCTTTGTTATAATCACTGCAAGATAATAAAAATTCTTATTAATACCAAGTATATGAGAATAAAAAATTGACTATTACGATATTTATAAAAAATGTAAATTGAGGAAATGTCTATTTTGGGTTAGTTTGCATATTTCACTGTGATGAATATTTATATTTAAGCTGTTGTAATATCTCTTCCAATTATTTTTTTGATTTTTGCAGTCTTTGATGTCATACCCGTTTTTCTTTCCTTACGATAATCTATCTTGATTGAACTGTAAATGCGCTTGGACTGCGGTTCTAATATTTTGAAACAAGCATCAACAATATTCCATACTTCGTTCCATTCGCCTTCTAATATTGTCCCCATTGGTGTCAGCATATATGATATACCGCTCTTATCAATATAATCTATTACTTGTGATACATATTCACTGACGCTATCGCCTTTATCGGTAGGGAACATAGCAAATTCCAACAAAACCATATTTGAACCTGTAATTTATTAACAAAAAAAGCCCGAAGAATAGTTCTCGGACTTTAGTTTGTGCGGAAGGCGGGACTTGAACCCGCACGCCTTGTGAGCACCACCCCCTCAAGATGGCGTGTCTGCCAATTTCACCACTTCCGCAGACCTGTTAAAATTTAGACTGCAAAAATATCATTTTATTATTACTTTCGCAAATAATTATTGATTTTGCATAAGTTCACGTGCATTATTCTGCAAACCGGATAGTTTACTTCGTTTAATCGGGCTGTTCTTAAATCGTAACTGAAATTCACTTTGTGGCATTTGCAATATCTGTTTTAGATGTAACTCGAATTCTTTAAGACGTGGCTTGAAATAATCAAAATCGACATAATTGGGTTTGGAATTCCAAGGGCATACTTCTTGGCAAATGTCGCACCCGAAGAGCCAGCCGTTTAAATTCTTCGATATATGCTCGGGAAACTTAGTAGCTCCTTTTGTTTCAATCGTCCAGTACGAAATACATTTGCGCGAATCCACAACATAAGGTTCAACAATTGCTCCTGTCGGACAATTGTCTATACAGGCAGTACAGGAACCACAATAATTTCGCTGCGGTTTGTTCGCTTCGATTTCCAAATCGGTGATAATAATTCCAATAAAGAAATATGAGCCTAATTTCCTGTTCAAAAGCAAAGAGTTCTTACCCTGCCACCCTACACCAGCACGCACAGCCCATTGCTTTTCAAGAACCGGTCCTGTATCCACATAAGATTTGAATTTATTTTCGGGATATAATTGCTCGGCTTGATTGCTCAATACGAGCAGTTTGTTTTTGATAATATCGTGATAGTCATCACCCCAAGCATAGCGAGAGATTTTGCCAAATTCTTTATTGTCCGAATGCTTGTAATCCGTATTATAGTTATGTAGAAGGACAATAACTGTTTTAGCATTTTCCAGAAGCATAGTAATGTCGCGGCGTTTACCCTGTCGGCGGTTTAAATAATTCATTTCGGAATGATATCCGGCTTCGAGCCATTGCAAATAATGCCGGTATTCTTTATCAAGGATTTCAACAGATGCAAATCCAATATCATCAAAACCAATATCTATTGCCGCTTGCTTGAAAAATGATTTTATACTATTTGTATTGCTCACACTTATTCCCATAATTTCCATTTGCTTACTTTGAAAGCAGGTTCTTCAATAAATACACTGCTGTTCTGCTCGAAGACCCGAAATGTACGTAATCCTTTGCCACCTTCTTTCTTATTAATATTCTTTCCATTATTTGCATATCCAATTCTTCACCAAAGAAAAACCGCTTTCCCTTTCCTTCTTCAATATCTTCGGAGCGGCAGAGTTCCAAAAACACAAGTTCGTCTCGTTCAATTTTATTATATCTTGATTTGCCCCTCATTATTTGCTGGTGATTTCAATAGCCTGTCCGGCAAAGAAGCCCTTTTCATTTGCATCAATTACTGTTGCTTGCTTAAAAGCATCGTGTTCATAAGCCACAATCCAGCCTTCTTCATAAGCCTCGGCGAAAATTTTACGTTTCTCGTCCATACTTGTCAGCGGGAAATTGTCGTACCCCATTACATAAGGAATAGGAACGTGTGCAGATGTAGGACATAAATCGGCGGCATAATAGAATACTTGTTCATCTCCAGTGATTTTCACAGTCTGCATTGCCGTAGTATGTCCGTACATAGGCAGGACGGAAATACCCGAGTAAATCTCGCCTTCGCCATCAACAAATTCAACAAGCCCGTCAGCAACAAGCGGCAAATAATTATCTCCGATGAAAGATGCTCTATCCTTTTCGGTAGGTTTCAATGCCCATTGATAATGTTCTTTTTGTATATAATATTTTGCATTTGGGAACGCCGGTACGGGTTTATCATTTTCGATAACCGTTGCGCCACCGGCATGGTCGAAGTGCAAATGAGTTAAAATGACATCAGTAATATCCTCAGGTTTGACTCCGAATTGCTCCAAAACAAAATGAATTGAAGATTTATCTCTGTTAATATCATATATTTTAGCAAATTTATCATTGAATTTATCACCGTTGCCGGTATCAATCAGCATTTTTTTATCATTCCACTGAATAAGCATAGGACGAGCCGCCATAGGAATCCTATTCTTCTCGTCTCCCGGAGCATAGGCTTTTGTCCAGAGTGCTTTTGGAATAACACCGAACATAGCTCCGCCGTCTAATGCAAACATACCCGTATCAAGCATATCAATAGAAAACTCACCTAATTTCATATATTTCCTTAATATTATTCACTAAAAAAATAATGACGATTTAAATATAAATTTAATAATAATATAAGAAAGAATTGGAAAATACATAAAACCTCAATAAATTTGTAGTTTACTGTAAATACGATTTTACAAATAAGTTTAAATAGAAATATAATTTAATAATAAATAAATATTAAGGAGCCTGTTTAATATGGGAACGATGGAAAAAATGCGTCAGACCTCACCTTACTTATTAGCTATTTTTGCAATAGTCTTTGTCGGTTTTATGGTGGCATCTGATGCTGATTTTAGTAATCTTTTGAAACAAGGTCAGAACTATCAGACTGCACCTATTGCAGAAGTAAACGGCGAAAAATTACTCTACAAAAATTTCGAGAAGACTGTTAGAGAAGTACAAGACCAGCAACGCGAACAAATGAAAGCACAAGGCAAGGAAGAAGAGCCGGACTATATGCAAATAAGAAAGCAAACTTGGAAAGATATGATTGAAGAGATATTGCTGAAACAACAAGCTGACGAAATGGGTGTACAAGTTTCCGATAAAGCTATTCTTGATATTATGCTTAATAATCCGCCGGACTACCTAAGAAGACCTTTTACTGACTCTACCGGCAAATTTCAACGTGAAGGCTATGTCGAAATGATGACAAAACCTGATGTAATTTATCAGCGCTTACCAGAGACTATGTCGCAGGAAGAAAAGCAAGGGGTTGTTCAGAAGTTCAGAAATGATGTTATGAAAATTGAGAAAGCACTCCGAAGAGAAAAATTACGAAACAATGTTAATGCAGCCGTCAGTAATTCTCTTTCCTTTGTTTCACCTTTATTTGCCAAAGAAAAGTTTCTTGCGGATAATTCAAAGGCAGAAGTTACTTTTGTATATCTTGATACGAAATCTATCAATGATGCGGAATTAAAAGTTAGCGAAAACGAGATTAAAGAGTATTATGACAAATACAAAAAGCTTTGGCCCCAGAAGCAAAGAAGAAAACTAAAATACATTGTGTTTCCTATGGTACCAACCGCAAGCGATACTGCGGCGATGATGAAGGCAGTAGCTAAGACAAGCAAAGCAATACAAAAAGCCGAAACACCCGAAGAAAAGTCAAAAATGTTCTCAAAGAAATTAGCTGAGTATAACGGCGAAACATCTGATTTTACACCTGCCAAAGATATTCCGGCTAATATTATGCCTTATTTGTCCTCTCTCGAAATTAACAGAGTTGTTGGTCCTATCCGTATGGCTGACGGCGTGTATTTCCTGAGACTTGATGACAAACGTTCAGGCGAAAATGTTGTCGTCAAGGCAAGTCATATTTTGATTGGCTTCGGTAATAATAAGGACAGTGCAAAAGCATTAGCCCTAAAAGTAAAACAAGAAGCTAAGAGTGGTGATTTTGCACGGCTTGCTATGAGATATTCTACAGACCAAGGCTCAGCAAGAAGAGGCGGCGACTTGGGATATTTTGGCAAAGGTCAGATGATAGCTGAATTTGAAAAAGCGGCATTTGCCGCCGGAAAAGGTGATGTTGTCGGTCCGGTGGAAACTCAGTACGGCTACCATATTATCAAGGTTATGGATAAGCAAAGCAGCGAATTGCAATATTCTAAAATTGTATTCAAACCAAAAATGTCTCGACTTTCCAAAAAGGCTGTCGGAAGAAATTCAAAAGAGTTTAAATCACGTCTTGAAGAAGGAGAGAATTTTGATGATATTGCAAAATCGTTCAATATGACAGCACGCGAAACAGGATTTTTCGAGAAGGAACGTCCCGTTCTCGGTTCGAATTATCTCTCTGTCAAAGCTTTTGAACTTGAAGCAGGAGACATCATCAAACCAATTGACATTAATAGAGTCGGCGTTGTTGTTGCACAACTAACGGCTATTCAGCCGGCGGGCGTTATGCCTTTGGAGACAGTGAAGAGGAAAATCGAGTCCAAACTTATGCAGAAGAAAAGAGTCGAAGCACTTAAAAATAAAGCAGAGCAGGTTTATAATGAAGTGCAGGGATTACAAACATTAGCGGAATATACACCATCGGACCCAGCTGTCAAAGTTCAAGTTGCTGTTACGGTTTCAAATAATGGTTCTGTACCGGCTATTGGTGTTGATAACGTGTTTACTTCCGAAGCATTCAAACTGCCGTTGAATAAAATTTCAAAACCTGTTAAAGGTGAAAAATCATATTATATTATTCAGGTGCTTAACAGAACAATTCCTTCGGATAAAGATATTGACAAACAACTGAAAGAATATATGGTTCAACTTAGAAACAAATTCAAATCGGGTTGCTTCTATCAGTGGTTCAATACGCTGAAAGCAGATGCCGAGATTAATGATTTGAGAACTAATTTCTTTAATGAATTTTAAACTAATTATTTAGTAGCAAAAGGGTTTTGATGTACAAGTCAGAACCCTTTTTATTTTAGCTGGGGATTGCTTGTGAACTTATCATTTGACGAATTAAAAGAGCTAAGCAGTGTTAGCGGTGGTCGGTATAAAACCGATAACTACGAAGACGCAGTTTTATTTTGTAATCAATTTGCCACTTCGCATTATGAGAATTTCCCTGTTGCATCGCATTTTTTGCCACGCCCCAAGAGACGGCACATAGTAGCAGTCTATACATTCGCAAGAGTTGCAGATGATATAGCAGACGAAAACCTTGATATTCCCGATACAGAAAGATTAGCACTGCTCCAAGAATATTCCGAGAATTACCACAAAGAAAATACTACAAATCCTATTTTTCTCGCACTTGCCAAAACAATTAAGGAATTTAATATTCCATATATGCCTTTTGACAAATTATTGCAAGCATTCGCAAGGGATATCAATTTCACGCAGGCACAAACAATCGCCGACCTTTACGACTATTGTACATATTCGGCAAATCCTATCGGGGAACTTGTCCTACGTATTTTCGGAATATATACTCCCGAAAGTGCTGAATTATCGGATAGCGTTTGCACTGCATTGCAACTAACTAATTTTTGGCAGGATTTTTCACGTGATATTGACAAGAAGCGTATTTTCATTCCTGTTGATTTTTTACAAAAATATCATTTAACCAACGATGATATATTTAATAAAAATATCTCACCAAAACTTGGGGAGTGCATTAATGAACTAATTAATATTACCAACAATGAATTTATTAAAGGTAAAAATTTAGCACGGCTCATTCCTCAGTTTGGACTTCGTACGGAGATTAGAGCAAGTATTTTGGGTGGTCAAAGTATTTTACAGAAGTGTAGAGATTTAGGTGAAAATTTATTAAACTTCAGACCAAAATTAGAAAAATCGGATATTTTCACTATTTTCGTTAAATCAATTATGGGCAAAATATAAAATGATTGCATTAGCTAAATCCGATTTGGCAAAATTTGAGGGCGTAGAGTCGCCGGAAACGGAGATATCGAACTTTAGGCTCTCCTTTGCCCTATTGCCAAAATCGGAAAAGTCCGCTATATCTACCATTTATAATTTTTGCTCGTATATTGATGATATTGCTGATGCTACACAGACGGCAGATAACTCGCCCGAGCGTAAACAACTTCGTTTGAGTTTTTGGGAAAAGACTATAAATGAAATTTACAACGGCGAACTTGATAGTATGCATATTCAGCATTTGATACAAGTAATCAAACGCTATAACCTACCCAAGCAGTATTTCCTTACTTTGATTGACGGTTGCAGACGAGACCTCAGCCAACATAGATATAAAACTTGGGAAGAACTGAAAGATTATTGCTATTCGGTAGCCTCTGTTGTAGGATTGATGAGTATAGAAATTTTCGGTTATAAATACGAAGAAACAAAAAACTATGCAATCAATCTGGGATATGCCCTACAACTGACAAATATTTTGCGTGATATAAAAGCAGACAAAGAGCGTGGGTTTATCTATTTACCTCTTGATGATTTAGAACGCTTCGGGTATTCGGAGGAAGAACTGATTAATGAAATATACAATGAGAATTTTGTTGAACTTATGCGTTTTGAGTCTCAACGCGCCCGTGAATATTATCACAAAGCACGTCAATTGTTGCATCCTGACGAGCGACTGACCACACTATCTGCCGGAATAATGGACGAAATATATTTTCGTATTCTCGAAAAAATCGAACTACGGGAATATAATATTTTCAAGAATAAAGTTCGTGTCTCCGGTATTCATAAATTTATGATTGCACTCAAACACTGGTTGCACTTATTGCTGTTCATACGTCCCCGCCACAAAAAGTAGTTCATTTGAAAATTGTCTTCTCTTGAATGGCAAACGCCGTCATCTAATTATATTTTCTTTATTTTATCGGCAAAAATATATTTAAACTTATCCAGTTTCGGAGTAATTGTAAATTGGCAATAAGCTTGTTCGCTGTTATTGTTATAGTAATTATGATGTTCGTTTTCGGCGGAATAAAATTCAGTTGCGGGCGAAATCTCCGTAACGATAGGTGAATCAAATATTTTTTCATCATCTAATTTTTTTCTATATTTTTCAGCGATTACTTTTTGACTATCGCTATGATAAAATATGACGGAACGATATTGAGTGCCGACATCATGACCCTGACGATTGAGAGTTGTCGGATTATGTGTCCGCCAAAAGACCTCCAGCAATTCTGTAAAAGAGATTTTACTCGGTTCATATTCTATAAGACATACCTCTGCATGCCCTGTCTCGCCCGTGCATACTTGTTCGTAAGTCGGATTTGCAGTGGTGCCGCCCGAATATCCCGTTCCAACCGACACAACACCGTTAAGCTGTGAAAAAATAGCTTCGACACACCAAAAGCAACCTGCACCGAAAGTTGCAAACTCAATATTTTTCTTTTCCATTTTCGTATCCTCCAAAATATTCCATTATTAATGATGTATAATCAATAATTTAATTTTATCAAATATTAAGTTCTCTATTAATTGAAAGACGAAAAAATTTGATAACTTGCATTTTAAACGGATAGCAATTTTCATATCATATTTATTGATGAACAAATTTATATTATATATACGGAAACAAACATCACGGACACAATTCCTAATACTTGCTTGTATCTTTGTAGGCTGGATTATTGGTGTAGAAGCGATAATCTTAAAATCAGCTGTTTATTATCTACATTCCGTTTTCTATTTGATTGACGATTACTTTTTCCAGAGTTTACTTACATTTGCCGCTCCTTTGTTTGGTATTATAATAGTTGTATTTATAGTGCAGAAAGTATTTAAAGGGAAGCTTGGTCGCGGCATCGCAAATATCCTCTACGAAATAGCAAAAAAGAACAGCATAGTACATAAGGATAAATCGTATTCACATATTATTACAAGTGCCATTACTGTCGGATTAGGTGGTTCGGCGGGTTTGGAAGCCCCAATTGTGATAACAGGTGCGGCAGTCGGTTCAAATATAGCAAGGAAATTCCATTTCAACTATCGGGATAGGACATTGCTACTTGGTTGCGGTGTAGCCGCAGGGATTGCGGCAGTCTTTAATGCACCTATTGCAGGAGTAATATTTGTTATTGAAGTAATATTAAAGAATATAAGAGTAAAGGAATTTATTCCGCTAATAATCAGTTCGGTAACGGGCGCCCTTCTATCTAAAATAATATTAAAGGAGGATATTTTACTATCTTTCAATATTGTAATGGACTTGGATTATATGAATATCCCTTTTTATATTCTTTTGGGCATAGTACTAGGTTTTATGTCCTTATATTATGCCAAGACAAGTACATATATTGAGCAAACCTCCAGACGAATTAGGCTAGGTCCATACGGAAAAGCTATTGTCGGTGGATTGGCTTTGTCCTTATTGATATTTATTATGCCACCATTATTCGGCGAAGGATACGGCAGCATTAAAATGTTAGCCGCCGGCAAACTCAGCAATGTATTTAACTTTGGCATATATTCAAAAGTAATAGGTAATGAATGGTTTTACCTTTTTCTTATCGGTATTATTGCCCTGACTAAGGTAGTGGCAACATCACTGACAATAAGCGCAGGCGGGAATGGCGGACATATTGCTCCTGCTTTGTTTGTAGGTGCATATTCCGGTTATTTCTTTTCCAGTATTGTTAATAAACTGAATATAATGGAGCTTCCTGTTGCTCATTTCACAATTGTTGCAATGGGTGGCGTTCTCAGCGGTTTATATTACGCTCCGTTTACAGGTATATTTTTAATTGCCGAAATTACCGGCGGATACAATTTGTTTATTCCACTAATGATTGTCTCATCAATATCTTATTTAATTGCCAAGCATTATGAGCCATTCCCTATGGACGAGAAGAAACTGGCGGCAAAGGGTCATATCCTGACTGATGATAGTGATAAAAACATTTTGACAGTTATGAGTATTGAGAATATAATTGAAACCGATTTAGCCACTATCAAAAATACTGCTACTCTTGGTGATTTGGTAGAAGTCATTAAGCGTAGTCATAGGAATACATTCATTGTCCTTGATGATGACGGCAACTTGCAGGGCTTGATTGATTTAGATGACATACGTGAAATTATGTTCAACGAAAAAATGTACAAATTGGTGATAGTTCAGGAAATAATGAAGCAACCGAGAAAAATCCTTGACATCAACGAGAGTATGACCTCGGTTATGAAAAAATTTGAACATTCCGGCGCTTGGTTACTGCCTGTTGTAAATGCAGGAAAATATATCGGCTCCATATCTAAAACATCAATGTTCAACGAGTACCGAAAAATGCTGAAATTCAAAAATTAATCTTCACCTTTGCTTTTAATTTGCAATAGTTCATATTTTTTATTATCTTAATAAAATAAATATATAGTAATAATCTCTTTATAATAATGGAGATATTATATATTATCCCTTTGGGATTTAGTAAATTTGTTAAGTGTTTTAATATGAAAGGATAGAAATGGCAAATACAGACTTTTTATACAAACCTCGTGATTGGCGTTCAATTGAATTATGGAAAGATGTAACACTGGAAGAATGGTATGACTCAAAATGGCAATTGCGGAATTTAATAAAAGATGTTGATACTTTAGCAAAAGTAATAAAATTAAACGAATATCAATTAGCGGAAACACGAAGAGTAATTCAAACTATGCACGAACAAGGCAAAGAGCCGTTTAGAATTACGCCTTATTATGCTTCATTAATGCACGAAGACCCATTCCACCCCAAGACACTTCCGGGCGAAGATGCAGACAATACTCTAGACCCGATTTTTTGGCAGAGTGTACCTACACCCGCACATCTAATGTTCCCTGATACGGGTCTGGAAGGTGCAATGGACGAGGAACATCGCTCTTATGGTTCGGCATATCAGCGTTATCCCAATCGTTTGGCTCTTTTTGTTGCCGAGAATACGAGTTGTGCTTCATACTGCACACATTGCCAAAGAGCCAAAAGTCTTGATGAAGAACATAGAATTAGCTCCGAAGAGATTAATAAGGGCTTATTTTATATAAATTGGAATAAAAATATTGAGGAAGTTCTAATTACCGGCGGCGATGCACTAATGATAGGCAAGAAGAGACTTCAATATATTTTAGAGGAATTAAGCAAAATCCCTCACTTACGCGTAATACGTATAGCAACACGTGTACCTGTCGTGATGCCAATGGCTATCACTGACGAGTGGCTACAAATGATAAAGGAAAGCGGCAACAGATATTCCGGTGATAATAAGAAGTATATTTATTTTATGACCCATCTGAATCACTATCAGGAAATTACAGAAGATTTTCGGGCTTGTATTGGCAGAATTCATCAAGCGGGCTTCTCAATCCGCAATCAAACGGTATTTTTGCGACATGTTAATTCCAATTTCAAAACATTGGCAGAAACTTTCAGACGAATGTTCTGGGTCGGGTTGGAACCGTATTATTTGCTCCAATGCCATAAAGAACGCGGAATTGTTCATTTTATTGAGCCAATACAAAACGGCAAAATATTTATGAAGAACTTGCAAGGCTGGATTTCCGGTATGATGAGACCCACCTATGCCGCAAATGTCGAAGGTGGTGGCGGTAAAATTGTTCTTATGCCGTCAACTCACTACACACTTGGCAAACATGCCGATATCGAAGAGACAATCGGACATAGCCAAGTATATATTCAGACTTGGGATAAACGGGATTTCCACAGCTACGAAGCTCTTGGTCGGACTACTCTGGAAGAATATGAAGAATCGGTAAAAATTATGGATAAGTATATTGGACGTGAAGGCGTATTTGCTCCCTGTTTGATTTTGAACGACCGGGACGGAAATTATATTAAGACAACAAATAGAGAAACATTACCGAAATTCACTAATACTGAGAAAGCAAATATGTTTGAATACGGCGAGCAAGAAGACGGAATGCCTATTACTAATCCGCACGTATTAAGTGAAGAGCTGGATAAAATGTATTATGAGAATAAGGCAAAGTCAATGAAAACAGCAGATGTAGCGGCTAAATAATTAAAGGAATAAATGAGAAATTACTTTTTAAAGTTTATTCATTCCAAGCAAGCCGGCGGCTTTATTTTGTTGCTATGCACGCTTATTGCCTTAATGATAGCCAATTCGGAAATGGCTCATTATTATTTCTCTATTTGGGAAATGAAAATCGGTTTCATAGGCAACGATTATGTGTTCCAGAAAACGTTGCGACATTGGGTTGATGATGGGTTGATGTCTGTTTTTTTCTTACTTGTCGGTCTGGAAATAAAGCGTGAATTTATCAGTGGCGAACTCTCTTCGGCACAAAAGGCTATTTTACCCGGATTTGCCGCAATTGGTGGTATGCTTGTACCTGCTTTACTTTTCGCTTTCTACAATCAAGGCACAGCAACGGCTGATGGCTGGGGAATACCTATGGCAACGGATATTGCCTTTTCGCTTGCCGTCCTTTCGCTGATTAAGGGTGTCCCAAATTCATTGAGAATATTTCTTGTTGCTCTGGCAGTTGCCGATGATATTGGTGCGATTGTCGTCATTGCGATTTTCTACTCTCATACAATTAATCTCATATATTTATCAGGTGCGATGCTTGTTCTTGCTATTTTAATGTATATGAATAAGAAAAAAGTATATAAGGTTTCATGGTATTTGATTTTTGGTATTATTCTCTGGCTATTAATTCTACAAACCGGGATTCATACTACTATTGCCGGCGTTATTCTTGCATTCACAATCCCATTTAATATGGAACGAGAAAATTCCCCATTGCACAAATTGGAAGCATCTCTTCATACTCCCGTAAACTTTTTTATCTTACCATTATTTGCCCTTGCAAATACAGGTATTATCATTCAATCGGGGAATTTCCTATCCGGTCTGCAGTCCAACGAGAGTTTGGGGATTATCCTCGGCTTGGTTCTTGGCAAGCCGATTGGTATTATAGGTGCAGTATTGGTGATGTCTATTTTTAAAATTGCTAAAATACCGGAAGGAACAAACCTTTGGCAATTTCTCGGTATTGGATTTATATGCGGTATTGGCTATACTATGTCTATTTTCATAACCGGACTCGCTTATGTAAATCCCGAAATTGTGGATAGCTCGAAAATTGCAGTGCTGGTGGCATCTTCTCTTGCCGCAATTATCGGCTTTCTTATCGTAAAATTAACAACACATAAGAAGAAACCGCTTGATGACCTAATTGCAGTGATTGCTGATGAATAAATTATTTTTGGGCTACTTTTTGGGTAGCCCATTTTGTTATTAATCTATTAGTCGGGAAAAAGACAATGACAATTGTATTTTTCCTCTCACCTTGCTTAAGGATAAGCAACAATTATATGCTGTTGATTTATTTTCTTTGCTACATCATAGTCTTACTTATTTGTTCCTATAATAGTACTTTTATATTTTGATATAATACCTTTTTTACTTAACTTGATGAGGAATAAAATATCATAAGTTTATGAAAATAATAAGAAATATTGTATTACTATTGACATTGAGCGTCTTGATTCCGCTTTTGTCCTGCAATGAAAGAAAAAGCGATAATCACCGCAAAGGCAAGCTAAAAATTGTTTGTACGACAGGTATGATTAGCGATATTGTAAGAGAGGTTGCAGGCGATGAGACTGACGTTTACGGATTAATGGGAGCGGGCATTGACCCTCATCAATATAAGGCAACTCCGAATGATGTCATTGCTTTGTTCGACTCTGATATTATTTTCTATAATGGATTACATCTCGAAGCCAAAATGGCTGAATTGTTTTATAGAATGGCTAAGACGCGTACAACAGTTGCAATCTCGGACAATATACCTGAAAGCGAGTTGCTCTCACCCGAAGGTTTTTCCGGAATGCACGACCCACATATTTGGTTCGATGTTCTATTATGGAAATATGCAGTTGAACGAGTCGCAATTGCTTTATCAAAAAAAATACC
>Ga0256846_1000217_pt1 | contig 24879 bp, 18 predicted proteins | sample TevniametaG_FD_189098 | JGI IMG/M metagenome (GOLD analysis project Ga0256846, IMG submission 189098) | Tube worm associated microbial communities from hydrothermal vent at the East Pacific Rise, Pacific Ocean - Tevnia | ecosystem: Host-associated > Annelida > Integument > Unclassified ...
ATTTAACGGCTTTTTCTATCTCATTCCTCAATTTCACAACCGAGTATGAGTCGGGGAATCCTTCGGGAGTGATCTTTTCACTTTTTACCATTGACGGTAAAACAGTGTATTTTTCATCGGAATATTTTTTTTCTGCATTTAACGCATCAAGTTCTCTATCAATATTCTGTGAATTTATGTACCACGATTTCTTTACCGGATCAAATCTGTACCCCCTTATTTTAAGATCATCTTTTATCGGGTAAGCATTGTATACATGAATACTGTTTTCATCAAACGCTATTGTAACCCTTTGACCATTGATAACAGACTCAACAATTTTCATAACTGAGAATATAGATCATCATTTCATTAAAATCAATATCGTTACGATAAATTACATGCTTTAAGACGATATATCCGTTTTATTACGTGATTGAAAAGATTGTAATGCTAACGGTTTTTTATTGTGGAATCTTATAAAGAATTTTAGATACTGTAAAAAAAAACTTGACAACCGTTCATTTCAGAAACTATAATAGTCTAACATTCCTGAGATTAGGAGGATTCACATGATGAAGAAAATTTCAGTTATTATCATTTTCACACTAATTATTACAGTTTCTTTTATTTATAGCGGTGAAAAACAAAACCTTTGGTTAAAGGCCATCTCTGAAAAAAATATTAAGGTCAGATTTCAATTACTTGAACAATTTTCAGATAAATACGGGAAGGATAAAAGATTCTTTAAAAATCTTTACATAAATTTAACAAAAACTGCATATTTTTTAAAAGATTTTGATAAAACTATTCAGTATGGAGAAAAAGTATTAACCGTTAATGATCTTGAAGACAATTATAAAATAGAAATTTACATTTATCTTGCCAACTCGTACAACGTTACGAAAAGAGATCTTGATAAAGCTTACCAATATGCAGGACTTGTAGTTGACCTTGCAAAAACCATAAAGAGCGGATTTGGTGAAAATGAAAATTTAAAAAAGCAGATTAATGCAAACTATTTGGCACCGGCATTAAGTATTCAATCGTTAATTTTGTACTCAAAAGGGAAAGATAACCCCGAGATGTTAAAAAATGCTCTCCATAAAACACTTGAAGCATTTGAATTTGATAAATCGGTAAGGACTGAGAAAAGAATTTTTTCATTTGCAATAGCACTTTACAAAAAAGATACTGCAATGATAAATGAATCTCTCAGTGCCGTTGAGAAAATATTTCATGCTTCGGAAGATAAAAATCCGGTTTATGCTTATTTGATCGGACAATGGTATCTTAAGAATAAAGATCGAGAAAATGCAGTTAAGTTTATTAGTTCTGCATATTCAATTAAAAAGAGAGCTAAATTTGCCATGAAATTAGGTCAACTCCTCCATAAATCATCTCCGGAAAAAGCAATAGAATATTTTGCGGAGGCATATCTCCTTGATAATTCGGATATGGAATCCAATGCATATAAATACTTGAGGCAATTATGGTACAACAAGCTTGCAAAAGGGAAACCACAATCGGAACAGGACAAAGGTTTTAATGAAATTTTGACACTTGCAAAAACAAGATTAAATCCTGATCCGGTGATTGAAAATCAGGGAAGTATAGACGACTCCGAGACCGATAACAGCAACTCAACGGATCAAACCTGAAGTTCTATCTTTCTATTATTCCCTACTCTCGAAGTTATTTTTTGTGAGTCAAGATAACCGAGAACGAGTATGATACTTTTTCTGTTTAAAACCGAAATCTCTCTGAATGATGAGATATCAATTATTTCACCCTGATTTCTCTTATACTTCTTTAATCTGTTAATAATCTTTGTCAATTCTGCAGAAAAAATAAAGTGTTCTCTTTTTTCATCAAGAGATACTATCTTTTCTTCACTTAGGAGATGCCATAGAGAATTATTTATAGTTTCAATTTCAAGATCGGAAACCCTTTTGATTGAAAATATTGAAAAAACTCCCAACCTATTCTTTTTTATTATCTTTTCAACATCATTTACTATGGACACCTCTTTTTCCGAAAGAGGAACTTCCGTAAAAACAAGCTTATCCTTCACTATCTTAAAATCGTGTTTCCCTCTGGCTTTTTCAAGTAAATATCTAAAATAAATTGAATTCGGATGAAACAATGTACTTTTAGCAAGTTCGGTAAATTTTACTGTTTTTATACGATTAATGTAATTTTTGCTTAGATTTTCTATCAGAGAACTATAATTATCGGAGAAAATTTTGTATGAACAAGCAGACAGGTTTTCTATTTCAAGGAGCTTGATCTTTTTATCTATTTCAAGAGAGAGAAGAATATCCATTAACTTAGACTTATCAATTGAAAGAAAATCTTTTAAACGCACGGTATTTAGAAGCTTTTCGTTTGTAATGGAAGCAAGAATAACATCATTTATAGAGACATGATCCGATAAATCATTTAATGTTTTTCCAATTCTGACAAGCTTCTTTTTATTGCTGTCAATAAAAAGAGGTAATAAAGGATAAAAAAATTTGCTTCTGCTTTTCAATTCAACTTTTTTTAAAAATTGAAATTCTACCGAACGCTTAAAATGTACATGAAAAACAGAATCCGAGACTCTTTTAAAACTTCCTGAAAACTTTCTATTTCCGAATAAAACAACTCCGGAAAAAGAAGACTCTTTTATTTTAAGATTTATTAGAAATGAGCTCATTTAATTTAGAGAATATCAGAAAACGGTAATAATGACATTAGAAATACACGGTTAATTTAAATAATAAGAAACAAATTCGTTTAAATTCATCATATTCATTAGTTTTAAGATCAAATGGGGTGAGTGAGGGGATTTGAACCCCCAACATTCGGTTCCACAGACCGACACTCTACCCTTGAGCTACACTCACCATTTGTACCATTATTCTATACAAATAGTGATTATATGTCAATTATTTATCGGTTGTTTATCTTTTGTTGAGGAGTATTTTTGCATTCTCAACAAATTCATATATTTTATTTCCGGACTTTAGTTTTAAAATAATTTCATTTATTTTTTTTAATAATCTTACATTCCCTTTTTTCACCGCAATCGCCGAACCGACCGGACTTTCATCGCTACTTGCACTTAAACACTCAAGACTGATAAGATCCTTGTTTCTTAACACATAAGATTTTGCAACCGGTTCTTCAAGTATTACTGCATCAACTATCCCTTTCTTCAAATTAGCAATTAACTCATGAATAGTATCAAAATACATGAATTTTGCACCTGAAATTTGAGTCGGAGCCATTTCACTTTGGATAGAGCCCTTTTGTGTTCCTACAATCTTTCCTCGTAGATCTTTCAAATATGCGATATTGGTCTTGTCTTTTTTTCTTATTACAAGATTTTGTAAAGCTTTATAATAAATGTTAGAGAAATCAGCTATTTTAGTCCTACTAAACGTCGGATTAAGTCCTGCAATTAATATATCCACATCCCCCGATTCCAAAGCCGAAAACAGCTTATGAAATATCATGTTTTTAATAACCATCTTTACACCGAGTTTATCGGCTATAATATTTGCAATATCAATATCAAGTCCGACAAGTTCATTATCTTTATCCTTCATAGGATAAAATTCGTAAGGCGGATAATCGGCACTGGTTCCTATTACTATTCTTCCAGAGGAAATGATTTTTTTTAGTCCGTCATTCGAAGGAAATTGAAAACTTGATAACCCAAATAACAAAAATAGTATGATTATTACCGCATATTTCTTCAGCATTAAATACCTCCTACTAGAATAGTATATTAATAAATTGAAAAATCATTTTTTATTATTTATTTTTTTTATATCGGTTTTAATGCTGGCAACCACTAAGGAGTGAAAATAGACATAGATTCGGACGAAATACCATATTTTCAAAAAACACCTTTCCTCATTGGCACTTGATTTATTTATCTTTTTATTATAGAAAATAACCATATTTTTTATGACAATGGAGAAATTAATGAAACAAAACGAGTATATTTGTCCGAAATGCAATGGATTTTTGAAAGTTAATATTAAGATAATATTTGTTGCTAAGAAAGATAACGGTAAAAAAGGATTAATACTGCTTAATCCCGAACTTGGTGATTATAAACGTATTGCTCACAGCACTTTTGAGTTGAAAGACGGGGAACACCTTTCGTTTCTTTGTCCTATTTGTCACTCCGATCTTTCCGCTAATGAGATTAGCAAAAATCTCGCCCGAATTATAATGATAGACAAAGAAGGAACGGAATATAAGATACTATTCTCTGAAGTTCAGGGAGAAAAATGTACTTATCGTATCTGTAAAAAAGAGATAGAAGCTTTTGGAGAAGACTCTTCCACATACATGAATTATTTCGGTTCCGGTCCACAGTAATTTATATTTTCAACGCGGAGAATTTAATAACTTTTAAATCTTTCAGTAGTGTTATTCGGAATAATTATTAGAAAAACAAGGGGGGAATGTGTCTCCCCCCTTATATCTATTTTATTTCAATAGATTTGGAAATCTTTCCGGCATGCCTTGATACATACTTAAATACAACTTTTCCTTTTCCAAAAATTAGAAACTGATGTTCCGATTTTGAAAAACCTGGAATTGTTAGAAACTGTATTTCTGGTTTAAACTCCTTATACATAACTTTATCGGTATATTTATCTAATAGGGTCCCACCTGCTACAACTTTTATCCCTTTTCCCGAAACACTCAAAGTATCTTGAGGATACAATTTTTTATACTTTGAATTAAAACTCATTGTCGGGATAGCTTTACTGTTCGTCAGAACAGTTCTTATCCGATAAAGATTTTCTCCTATTTTTTTAGGTTCCAAGATTTTTAAAGAAACCTCAGGTGTCTGTTTCGCAGAAAAAATAACCGCTGAAGCATTTCGGTGAACAAGATCTTTAAGCATAAATCTCGGCGGTATTCTGTTACTGAACTTTGACCATCCTCCGATCTCAATATCTCCGTAAACAGGATGTTTGAACGGTTTCCATTCAACAAACGATTCACTCTGATTCAAATGATCATCAAAGCGTAAACGTTCATATTCAACACCTCTATCTCCAAAAAATCCTCCTTTTTCTCCATCACTATCATTAGCTTTTTCTTTATTCTTTTTTTTGGTCTCTTTTATATCGGCAAATGTCTCCTTGTTAGACATATGTAATTCTCCTACAAAATTATAGGTACCTTGAGTCATTGCCATCCACTCTCCGAAATCACCATAGGTGGTATAAAGATCTTTCCAACTGATCATATACCTATAACCAGGGACCATCCTTTCCGTCTGCTTCCCAAGAAAATCATAAACAGTAACATCACCTTGCGGATATACTCCTTGCGACTTAGTGCTGGGTCCGCGAAGAATCATTCCTCCCGAGTTGTGAAACATCCATGTCATACAAATATTCGGTCGTTTAACCACATATTCTGAAATTGCTTTTAGTCCCACTCCGGAAAACGGATAGTCTCCTGCTCCTCTTTGAACATAATCCGGAGCCCAATCAAAACCCCAATTTCTATTTGGATCTACATAACCTTCCGAGTCCTCATTTATTCTTCCGTCACCATCGTTGTCTATACCTTCCAAACCGAGAATCGTCCACTCTCCTTTCTCTCCGATTTTTACCCTTTTCATAAGTCTCGGATCATCAGGATGAGTTTTAAACCTGCCATTAGGGTCCTTCTTCCTCATCATACAAATATTACCGTCTCCATCCAAATCATCGGGGAAATCTTCATCATATAAACCGTCTCCGTCATCATCCTTTGGTATTCTTAGTCCCCTGTTTGAATTGGACGTGTTACCGTCATTGAAAAAATGGAACCTTCCGTCAGGATTTACGATAGGTATTATGTAAAAACACTTCTTATCAACAACAGCAGTCACCGCATCGTTCTTACCGTAATTTGTTAACAAATAATTCATGAGATAAAGTGTTACTTCTGTTGCCTGAATCTCATTTCCATGTATATTTCCATCCACATATATCCCCGGTTTATCCAACTCTTTTCCGGTTTTCGGATTATTAATCGTCATTGCATAGATACTTCTCCCTTCTTCACTTTTTCCGATTAAATCAAGTTTTGTAATATCCGGATATGATTTGTTCAGTTTCTTCAATGCGGATACAACCATTTCGTAAGAATAGAAATCATCAAACGTAAGAGGTACTTTTACTCTATCAACTGAAAATCGATTATCTGCACTCAAAGTCAAACAAATAAATGCAACAAGTATTATCACCAAACTTTTTTTCATTTTACACCTCCCACTTTTAAGGTTCTTGAATCATTACAGGCAATTCGTGTCTCGGATTTGATTACAACGGTTGAAGGTTTTTTTGAATATATAAGCCATTTTACAACATGTGATCCATACCCGCCAATGCTTTGTATCGGAGTCCTCTTTTTGCCGTCAAGTATCTTTATTCCGTTACCTTTAATAGTTAAAATTATATTACCGATCCGTCCGTTCTTTTTTCCCATCTCCGTCGGATAAGGGAGCATTCCCTTGTTTTCAACCCACACCTTAATCTTATAAACACCACCACCTTTATTTTCTATTTTAACTTTTCCGATCTTAATTACAGGTAATTTTTCAACGATTTTAAAAATATACGGCACCTGTTTTCCCACCAGTTCTTTAACCATTGAAAACGGAGGCGTTATATCACTGAAAGGTGATATCCCTCCAATCTCAACCTTTCCCAGTGTAGGATGATTGAACGGTTTCCAATCAACAAACCCCCTACCTGAAAGTTTTTTATTGTTAAAATCAATCAACGCTACCTCTTTGGGAGTCCCTGATGAATTATCCTCCGGTTTTTTCATTTTTTTCATAAAACCCGCCATCCGCTTAGGTGTCATAACTCCATTCTTGACTCCGTTGATCAGAAATTCAGCTTTGATGTTTTTCGGGGCACCCGCAGACTTTAAAAATTTTTCTATTTTCTCTTTTCCCAAAGCAAGAAACTCCTCCTTTGTCATTTTCTCCAGTTTCTCCGCTGTAATTTCATCTCCGCTCTTCTCCTTTTTTTCAATTTTAGGAAGAGTCCAGAAATCCATAGAGAAAGAGGGAATACCGAGATGGTAATATGACCATAATTCAAACGAGCCGTCTTTTGCTCTCTGAGGGTCGAGGCGTTTCCCGTCAAGCTTATTCTTTTTCAAATATTCTTTAAATTCTTTAGATATTTTATTATAAAATTTCAAATCTCCTTTAAGCGGATTGACAACCGCTCCCAGTCCGAGAAAACTTGCCACCATTGATTCGGAAACCTCAAATCCCGCAGGGACAATTTCCTTGACTTTTTCCATAATTTCTTTCATTGAATAAGTTTTATCAGTATCAAATCCGAATGCTTTACCTATACGCTTTGGGATCTTAATCTTAGAATAATCAACTTTGCCTTTTCTACCTCCCCTCGGAGGTATCAGACAAAAATTGGTTTCGCCGTAATTCATTGTCATTGCAATATCACCGTGAGAAAAAACAAACTTAAAAATCCCAAAGACTTCACTTTCACTTCCCGGCCATTTCCCGCTTTTCTTTGAAAAATTCTTGAACAAATGAGGAAAATTTATTGAGACATCAACACCGCCTGGACCATCCTCGTTATATTTCCCGTCACCATCATTATCAATTCCTTCGGTGTATAGTTTGTAAATCCCCTTCTCCCCTTTAACCCAGTCTGCCCTCTTCATTAATTTGTTGTTGCCGGAGATAGGAATGAACTTCCCTTCGGGATCTTTGACTCTCATCATAGTTATCAGACCGTCACCGTTAAGGTCTTCATAACCATCTTCATCAACATTTTCATCGTTATCATTATTTACGGATTTTCCGTTTCCCGAATCCTTGTAAAGAGGTTTTTTAAAAAACCTAAAAGCCGCATCAGGATTGCCTACCGGTAAAATGTACCATGTAAATTTTTCCGTTTTTTTACTATTTTTGATTAATTCGTCTATTAAATAGATAGACGCTTCCGATGAGATGGCATTTAACCCGCTCATATTCGCAGTTACAAATATTCCGGGTACACTTTTCTCCTTTTTGTTAACCTGTCTGCCGATCTCAATTATATAAACCTCATTTCCATTTGGAGTTACGGCAATTTTATGCAGTTTTGAAATATCTCCATTTTTTTTCACGAGTTTCTCAAGATATTTATTTATTTTAACCGGATTGTGATATCCGGAAAAATATGAATTTATTCCGCTACTGCTTAAAAAAGTAAACAATAATGAAATCACAAATAATGTTACAACAATTCTTTTTTTCATTTTCACCTCTTGTTCTTTTTATCAAATTATTTATACGTTCCGCAACCGTTATTGTTCAATTCTTCCCGATTTGTGTTCTCTAATTTAACTCGGACTCTACAAATTATTGTTTTTAAACAGTTAATCAACTATAATAATATTATGAAAAAAGGGTTTCTCTTCTGTTCTGTTTTATTATTTCTAATACTAAATTCACCCTTTCTCAGTGCCAAAGTTTACAATCTTAGCATTAAAGGAGTAATTGACTCTATTGTCGAGGAATACATATCTGATTCCTTCAAGAGGATAGATGAAAGAGGTGACTGTGAACTAATTGTCATATCTCTTGATACACCTGGAGGGTTTTCCACTTCCATGAGATCTATAATAAAAACAATGATGAACTCCAAGTCACCAACTGCTGTTTACGTTTCTCCATCCGGAGCTCGTGCCGCTTCTGCCGGATTCCTTATTACGATTGCAGCACATTTTGCCGCAATGGCACCCGGAACAAATATGGGTGCGGCACATCCTGTATCGGTTATGGGTAAAAAAATTGATGGCGTTATGGAAAAGAAAGTATTAAATGATGCAGTTTCTTACGTAAAATCAATTGCAAAAAGTAGAAATAGAAATATTGAACTTTCTGAAAAAGCGGTTACAGAGAGTAACTCATATACATCCGACGAATGCCTTGAAGGTAACCTTATTGACGTTATAGCAAAAAATATTGATGATCTTATTGAAAAAATTGACGGGAAAAAGATAGTCTTAGATGGAAAGGAAATTACTATTAATATTAATAATAAATCCGTCCGAAATATGAAAATGACAATGCGACAACGCTTTCTACGCACAATAACAAATCCGAATTTGGCGTACTTCTTATTGGTAATAGGACTTGCGGGGCTATACATTGAATTCACTCACCCCGGAATTATAATTCCGGGAGTCATAGGAGGAATTGCTCTCCTGCTTGCTTTCCTCGCATTTCAAATTCTACCCGTTAATTATATAGGGTTGTTTTTAATTTTTTTATCCATAGCTTTTTTTATTGCAGAGATAAAAATTCAAGGATTCGGAGTTTTTGGAATCGGTGGAGTTATTTCATTTTTTCTCGGATCGGTAATGTTATTAAATTCTCCTATTCCCGAATTGAGACCATCTGTAGCTACAATTGTTGCTGCTTCGGTATCTTTCGGATCTATTTTTCTGTTTCTTGCATATAAAATAATCGTATCCCGAAACAAAAAAGCCGAAACCGGTGTTGAAGGAATGATCGGAGAATCCGGCAAATCAAAAAGTGCAATTTCATCCGAAGCGGGAAAAGTTTTTATCAAAGGAGAGATATGGAATGCAGTTTCCGACGAACCGATACGGGAGGGGGAAAAAGTTAAGATAATTTCAGTAAAAAATCTTGTTCTAAAAGTTAAAATAGGAGAATAAACATGCCTTTGTATACACCGTTTTTTATAGTTGGATTTATGGTGATTTTCTTTTTGGCAAATTGGGTCAAAGTATTGAAGGAATACGAGAGAGGAATAGTATTTCGTCTTGGAAGGGTTTTGGACAAGCCGAAAGGTCCCGGTCTTGTGTTAATTTTTTACCCTATTGACAAATTGGTCAAAGTAAGTCTGAGAACAATTGTTCTTGATGTTCCGCCTCAGGATGTGATCACCAAAGACAATGTTTCCATAAAAGTTAATGCGGTTATCTATTTTAGAATAATTGATCCGAAAAAAGCTGTAATTGATATTCAGAATTACCATTATGCAACATCACAACTTTCTCAAACAACTCTGAGATCGGTTCTTGGTCAAGTTGAACTTGATGAGCTCCTATCCGAAAGGGAAAAGCTAAATGCAAAACTTCAAGAAATAATTGACGAACACACAGACCCTTGGGGAGTAAAAGTTTCTATGGTTGAGATAAAATATGTAGACCTGCCTCAGGAGATGCAAAGGGCAATGGCAAAACAAGCGGAGGCGGAAAGGGAAAGGCGTGCAAAAATAATTCATGCCGAAGGAGAACTTCAGGCAGCAGACAAGCTTTTCAGTGCTGCGGATAAAATGTCTAAGAATGACGTAACCATTCAACTCCGATACCTACAAACTTTAACCGAGATAGCATCGGAAAATTCTTCAACCATAGTTTTCCCAATTCCTGTTGACCTACTTTCAAAACTATTAAAAAAATAATGAATAATAACAAATCTTACGTTGATATCAAGGTTACATTCAGTCATGTAGTGATCCTTCTTGTTGCAGTTATTCTAATAGGTGTTTTCCTTTTCTATTTAGGATTTAATGCTGGGAAGAATGAGAATATTGGGAATAAATCGTTCAGAGAAATCTCCGACTCATCGGTTAATTCCAATGAACTTATCCTTAACACAAAAGGTAAAAAAATTCCTGACAAAGTTGAACCGGATATTAAAAAAGAACTTGATCTATTTGAAAAGTCGGTAGAAAAATCCAAGCAAAAGATTATCCCCGTAAAAAAAATCAAAATACAAAAGAACAAAACCAGAGATAATTATTACTCAATTCAAGTAGGATCGTTTAAAAGTCACCTTTTGGCAAAGGATTATGCGAAGAAATTTACCAAAATCGGTTATCAAACCGAAATCAGTCAATTTAGGTTTAAATCAATAATCTGGTTTAGGGTTAAAGTAGGCAATTTTAAAACATTTGATATTGCCAATCAGGAGAGAATTAAGCTTGAAAAAATGGAGAAAAGGAAATTCCAAACGGTAAAATCAAATTAATTTTAATTAGAACAGTTCTGATTTCCTTATCTTCCGTGCTGTACGCAGTCTCTTTTCCAAAATTTGAATTTGGCGGTTTGGCATTCATTTCTCTAATTCCTTTGCTAATTGTTTTCGACAAAAAAAACAATCTATCTCCATTTAAAACATATTTTTTTTTCTCATTTCTTGCCCATATGATACTACTTTATTGGATCCCCAACGTAATGGTTTATTACGGTGGAATGAGCCGTATTTTGGGTATTCTCGGTCTTTTGATTCTGTCAGCATATATTTCCATTTTCTATGGATTATCCGGATCAATCATAAAAAAAATTGTTAATTCCCCAAAAACAGCTCTCCTCTTAATCCCATCCGTGTGGATTTCAAAAGATCTGATTTTGGAAAAATTATTCGGAGGATTCCCATGGGAATTCATTGGCTATTCTCAGTTTAAAAACACTTTGCTCATTCAATCTGCCGAGATTGGAGGAATACACCTTATCTCATTTATAATTGTCTTCATAAACGTTGCTTTGTACATATTTATAAGAAATCGTGACAAACAATTTGTTTTTATATCCGCTTTAATAATAATCTCTTTTTACATATCCGGATACTATCTTTTTAAACACGATATTTTAATTGAAAAGGACATAAATGCTAACAAGGTCGGGATAATTCAGCCTAATACCGGTCAAAACTATTCAAGCAATAGAAAATGGAGGAATGTTACACTTGACGATCTTTTTAATAAAAGTATAAATCTAAAAGAAAAAGGTGCGGAATTTGTTGTATGGCCGGAATACTCAATAGGATTAGCACCACTCCAAAACAAGTTTATTTACAACAAACTTTCAACTTTTGCAAGAGAACATTTACCACTGTTTGCGGGATTTACCGATTATAAAAATTCAAAAAAAATGTTCAATTCGATAATGCTTTTTAAAAAATATGGATTTGAAAAATATGATAAAGTGAAGTTAGTCCCGTTCGGTGAATATATCCCTTTGAAAAAAATCTTTTTTTTTGTTAACAAAATTACGGATGAAATATCCGATTTTTCACAAGGAGAGGCAATATTTAATCTCAAAATCCTCGGTAGGAAAGTTTCCACTCCTATCTGTTATGAAATAATTTATCCGGAAATTGTAAGAGATTTTGTAAATAATGGTGGAGAAGGAATTATTTTAATATCAAACGATTCATGGTACGGAACAACATCAGCTCCATACCAGCTCCTTTCGATGTCCGTTTTTCGTGCCATTGAGAACAGAAGATATATCTTAAGATCCACATCAAACGGTATATCGGCAATCATTGATCCGAGAGGAAATGTTATCAAAAAAATACCTTTAAATTCAGAAGATTCGTTTGTAGCAGATTTTAGATTTAGAAAAAACTTAACGATCTTTACCAAGTTAGGATTTATTTTCCCCTATATCACAACCCTTTTTGTATTCTTCTTGCTTTTAGCATACTATCTAAAAAAAAGAAAAAGAACTTAGATTATTATCATGTTCGGATTAATTGTTGAAGTTTCCGATCTCAACTTTCGGTATTTTCTATTCGGTGTTTTTTTATAAGAGTGAACAGATACGCTCTGCTGATCTTAAGATCCTCCGCACTCTTCGTTTTGTTCCAACCATTTTTTCGTAGTACACTTTTTACCAAAGATTGTTCAAAATTCTCTCTTTGATCTATCAACCCTCTATTATGACAATGTTCTTCACCCAATTTTATAATATTATCCGGATAGAAAGTAAACGTCCTTTTAAGAAAAGACTCCAATTCCCTAATATTTCCTCTCCACTCATTTTGCATGCAGTAACGGTTCAAGTTCACAAGATCTTCATTACTGAATTTGAAACGATATTTACTGATGAAATGATCAATTAATAGAGGAATATCTTCAATCCTGTCTCTTAAAGGCGGTACATGGATTATCAGATCTTGAATCCTATAAAACAGATCTTCTCTGAATAATCCGGAATTGATCATTTTATTCAAATCTCTGTTAGTCGCACTTATAAGTCTCACATTTATCTTTCTATAATTATTTTCCCCAACTCTTTTTATTTCATTTTCCTGAATAAAACGTAATAATTTTGATTGAAGTTCTATGGGAAGCTCTCCTATTTCATCAAGAAATAGCGTTCCGTTATTTGCTTCTTCAATAAGCCCCTTTCTACTCTGCTTTGCATCTGTAAAAGCACCTTTTGCATAACCGAATAATTCGGCTTCCATTAGGTTTGAGGGGATTGAAGCTGAATTTACAGGTACAAAAGGACCATTCGAACGATTTCCGCTTAAGTGAACAGCCTTTGCAACAAGTTCTTTTCCACATCCGCTTTCTCCGGTTATTAGAAGTGAAAAATCGACCTTGGAAACTTTTATAATTTGATTTTTTAAAAATCTTACGGGATCTGATATACCAATAATTTTCTGACCAATAATCATATTACCATTCATCTTCTATAAGATATTTTAGTATAAAAAAAACATTTTTTCAATATTTTTTTTATTTTATACATTTTGAATTTAAAAAGCCCGTTATTTAAACTTTGGCTTCGAGAAATGATACAAACGATTTTTTAAGTTCCGAAATATCTCTATAATTCGGATTTATATTATAAATATCTTCCGTTAGTTTTAGAGCAGATTCATAGTCTTCCTGAATTTTGTAAGTAATTATAAGCTCATATTTTACAGCAAGATATTCTTGACTCTTTCTCCCTTTTTTTTCAAGAGCTTTGTTAAACCATTTTATAGCATCATCCATAAGACCCTTTTCTCTAAAACACATACCCAATAATCCCGCGGAATCAAAAAATTTACTCGGATGTTTTGAAGATATAAAAAATTCATGTATTGCCTCTTCAAGCAATCCCATCTCTTTGTAAGCAATTCCAAGATTATACCTTGTATCAAAATCTTCCTCACCGATTTTCTCATCAACACCTTTTTTGAATTCATCAAAAATTTCAACCATATTTTTTTCAATTGTAGATGTCCTCTGTTTTTCCAACTCTTTCATCCAGAAATTAATTGCATCTATCTCATCTTTGATATTCTTCTCATTTTCAAAAAATTGTATTTCGTTTGAGAAAGAAATCTCATCTTTCAATAATTCTTCCTTGCTCTCCAATGCTATATCAACACTGCTAATCTCTTCAAAAGGTTTACTATCCGCAGAACTCTCTTCCTCTTCAATTGCATTATCTAAACTCAATAAAACACCGGAAGATGAAAGATCGGAATCATCGGTCTTCACTTCTTTCTCAGGTAAACTATGCTCATCAATAATCACTTCATTTAACTTTTCAGGCTCCATTAACTCTACTTCATATTGCTTATTACTAATTTCCGAGAAATCTTTGCCTGTTAGTACATTTTCATCAGGAACCGCAATGCTGTCAAGATCAATTTCAAAAGCCGATCCTGTCAAGCCACTTTCTTCAAGTGTATTTTTTGTAATATTTTTTTGTGATTCCGGTTCGGGATCGGGAATATCAAAAATACTTTCTTCGTTTTCAAGAATTATCGGATCATTTAATACAGCATCCTCAACTAATAAATTTGCATCTCCATCCCTTTTTTCAAATTTCTGATCTTTCGCTTCACCATTACTCAATTCTACCTGATAATTGGAATTCTCTTTAAATGTTGATGAATTTGTGTTTTCTACAAATGATTCCATCTCAATATTTGCACTAATTTCTTGAGGCTGATTTGTAAACTCAATTTGAAGATCTTCTTCCAAATCATCGGATAACTCTGTTTCTACAGGTAAAGATGCAGAAAAACTTGAAGATTCCATCTGTTCTATCTTCTCAGCTTTTATTTTTTGAAGTTTTCGAATCCTCGACTTAACCTCTTCATTTTCAGGATACTTATCAATAAGCTCCTCTGTTAATTTTTCAGCATCACTATAGTAACCATCATTTATATAAAAATCAATTTCGGAGAGATAACCGGACACACTGACCGAGTTATCGGAATTTCCTCCATCAGTTGAAACAACAACACTGTCCTCTTCCGAAAGCACTATAACATTCGGATCAATAATAGGTTTTGAACTTAAATCTATCCCCTTCATGCTTGTATTTTCAAGATCATTGAGCTGGTCATCAATTTCATCCTGATCAAAATTGATATCAATGTTAGTCCTCTCTTCACCGCTTAACTCAATAATCTTCTCATCTTCAGGATCCAGATTGGCAAGATCATTTAATATCTCTTTATACTGTTCATCCTCATCACTGGACTTGAGTATTTTCAACAACTCCTTTCCAACGGAAATAGCCGCTGATATTTCATCATTTTTCTTGTATACATCATAAAGTTTAAGGTTAATATCTTGGTTTTCCGGATATTCATTTCTGATTTTCCTGAGGATATTCAATGCCTTTTCATTTTCACTAAGCTTCAGCGACTCATCAACGATCCTTAATCCGTGACTTACCACCTCAAGCTCCCTATCATCTTCAGGAGAGGGTTCCTCTTCATTGGAAGAAGACTGTTTTTGACGATTACTATTGATAGAAGCAAGTTTCTCCTCGTAATTTACAGGAGTATCCGAAATATGAATCAACTCTTCAAGTACTTCCTTTAATTCATCATACATCTCTTTGGATTCAAAAAGTGGAATCAATGATTCATTTAAAGCTATAAGATTTGATTTCCTGTCAGTCTCCTTAAATATGGAAGCAAGTTTCTTTAAAGCCGGTAAGTAAGTATTGTTTGATGCAATAATAAGCCTTAACATGGCAGTTGCATCCTCAACCCTATTATTTTTTACATACGAATCAACTGCCGGAAGAAACAGGTCAAAAGCTTTATCATACTCCTCTCTATGAAGGTAGACCTTACCAAGTTTTAAAAATACTTCCGATTCTGAAGGGTTGATTTCCGTGATTTTTTTAAATATTGATTCCGCATCATTTATCAAGTTTTTCTTAAAATACAACTCACCAAGCATTTTTAATAGATTTGTATCGTCAAAAAGATTCGATCCCATTCCTTTCAGGAGTTTTATTGCTTCATCATCTTTCTCCTGAACTTTATATGCTTGAACAAGTTTCTCCACAACCTTGGTATTTTTTACCTTCTTTAAAAGATTGCAAGCAATCTCTTCAACTTGTATATAATTTTTCTTACTCAAAAGGATATCAAATGCTATCAAGTATTCATTTACACCTTGATCAACCATTTTTTCCTTTAAATAATTATCCGCAAGAAGCAATCGCATTTTAATATTATTTCTATCGAACTCCAATATCTTTTTATACATATCAAGAGCTCTTCTTTGATTACCTTTTCTCTTAAATTCTTCAGCCATTTCAAGATAAATCTGTTTTGCTTCAATGATCAGGCCTTGACGTGTATATAACTCTGCTAATCTGAATGATGCTATATCATACTTCGGATCAATCCTTGAAATTCTTTTATACATGGCAATGGCTTTTGTGAAAAATCCTTCCTTCAAATAATGATCGGCCATCCATTCAAACTGCTCAATAGCACCCTTGATATTTTTAACTTTTAACTCTATATCACCAATAATCCTTCTAACTTCAAGATCATCCGGTTTTATACTTAAAACTTTCTTGTATTCCTTAACGGCAGCGTCATTTTTTTGCTGTTTAAAAAGCTTATTAGCCCTTTTTAGTATTACTATCCTTTTTTCAGCCATTTTTTATCTTAAAGCTTTTCCTGTGGTAACAAGATAATCCTGATTCCTTTATGGAAAAAATATGTTCTTTTGTCGGATATCCCATGTTTTTATCCAAATCATAACCAACAAAATATTCTGAAAACTGACTCATTAAATTATCCCTAAAAACTTTAGCAATTATTGAGGCGGCAGCAATTGAATAACTCTTGGTATCACCCTTTATTACCCCCTCTCCTCTAATATCAGAAAATCCAAGCTTCATCCCGTCTATTAGAACATAATCGGGTTTTATTTGCAAATTCATTAATGCACTTCTCATAGATAATTTAGTAGCATTGAGAATATTTACTTCATCAATTTTATCATTCCAACACCATCCGATAGAATAAGCATCGGCATTTTTATAAATAAAATCCGCAAGTTTAATTCTTTTTATTTTTGAAATCTTTTTTGAATCATCGATCTCAAAATTTAACTTTTCAGGATTTAATATTACTGCTCCCGCTACCACAGGTCCGAACAACGCACCCCTTCCGACTTCATCAATTCCGCAAATACGTGAATAGTTTTGGTCTATAAGATCTCTTTCTATCTGAAAACTACATGTCACCGGAGTTCTTTCAAACGTGCTGCCTTTCCTTTTAACTTTCTTAGATAATACAACTTGGATCTTCTAACCTTAGAGTGTTTCATAACTTCTATTTTTTGAATAAGTTTTGAATTCAAAGGGAATATACGTTCAATAGATATACCGAATGATGTTTTTCTTACGGTTATGGTTTTTGCTATGCCACTATTTTTCATTGCAATAACAGTTCCCTCAAATATCTGTATTCTCTCTTTCCCCCCCTCAACGACTCTATAAAATACCTTAAGGATATCACCGGATCTTATTACCGGTATATCCGTTCGCAATTCAGGATAATAGTTTAGATTTCCAAGATTTTTTTTACTATCTTTATTCTGTATCTTTTCAATTTTATCAACAGTTTCATCCTCTTCGGATTTTGCTTCAACCGCATCTTCTTCTTTCGGAGAATCCGTCTTAATCTTCTCTTTGTCTGAAGTATCTTCCTTTTTCGTTAACTTCTTTACATCCTCAGCCTTTGATTCAACTTTTTTTTCAACAACTTTTTTCCCATCATCTTCAGCTATTTCCGATTTCTTATCTTCAGTAGACTCAAGAACATTGTCATTTTTCTTTTCATCAGTCATCCTAATTCTCCTAAATGTATAAACTGCTTCACATTTTACACAATTTTTCACTACAATTCAATATAATAATACATTAAATTTGACTGAATATGATTATTCTGTTATAAAAACCGAGGGAAAGTGGAGTGTTTCATTTTTTTAGATGGGAGTTTTAATGAGTACCAATAAAAATTTTATAAAACAAATTACAAAAAGGTCGGAAGATTTTTCCAGGTGGTATACCGATGTAATTAAAAGAGCTGAACTTGCGGATTATTCCCCCATGAAGGGGATGATGGTTATAAGACCGTACGGATATGAGATATGGGAACATATTCAGAGTAATTTAGATAAGATGTTTAAGGACACCGGTCACAAGAATGCATATTTCCCCCTTTTTATACCTGAAAGTTTCTTGAAAAAGGAAGCCGAACACGTTGAGGGGTTTGCACCGGAAGTGGCATGGGTCTCTGTCGGAGGTGACGAAGAATTGGTGGAACGGTATGCAGTACGTCCTACTTCCGAAGCAATTATTTGCTCAATGTACTCAAAATGGATCAAATCATGGAGAGATCTTCCTGTTCTGATCAACCAGTGGGCAAATGTTGTAAGGTGGGAGAAAGTAACCCGCCCTTTTCTAAGAACAACGGAATTCCTTTGGCAGGAAGGACATACCGTACACGAAACTCCCGAAGAAGCACAAGCGGAAACACTTAAAATACTTGACATTTACAAAACATTTGCAGAAGAATACTTGGCAATTCCGATAATTTCAGGTCTTAAATCCGATGCTGAAAAGTTTGCCGGAGCGAAAAGGACATATGCAATCGAAGCACTTATGCCTGACGGGAAAGCCCTTCAAGCAGGAACTTCTCATAACCTCGGACAAAACTTTTCAAAAGCATTTAATATACGGTTTGAAACAAAAGATCAGAACCTTGAGTACGGATGGCAAACTTCTTGGGGTGTCTCAACAAGATTAATAGGAGCACTGATTATGGTTCACGGGGATGATTCAGGATTGATTATCCCCCCTAAAGTCGCCCCTATTCAGGTTGTTATTGTACCGATCTCAAGAGGAGATTGGAAAGAAACAATACTTCCCGAATCGGAAAAAATTATGAAAGCACTGAAAAACAAAGGGATCAGAGTTCATCTTGACGATAGAGACACGTATACCCCCGGATGGAAATTCTCAGAGTGGGAAATGAGAGGAGTTCCGGTAAGAATAGAGATAGGACCAAAAGACATGGAAAAAGGTCAAGTTGTTCTCGTTAACAGGATAAACAGAGAGAAAACATTTGTTAAGTATGAAAATATTTTCTCGGAATTGTCAAATCTTTTGGATAATATTCAAAATAATCTTTTTAACAAAGCTTTAAAGTATCGAGAGGATAACACTTCAACCATAGATAGAATGGAAGAATTAATTAAATCAATTGAAGAGAAAAAAGGATTTGTGAGATCTGGATGGTGTGGTAATCCTGATTGTGAAGCGGAAGTTAAACAAAAATCATCAGCCACAATTCGTATTATTGAAGATAAAAAAGATTTGAAACTAAGCAAATGTTTGGTGTGTGGGGAAACAGCGAAAAAGACGGTTATTTTTGCGAAATCCTACTAACGGTATTTGAAAAAAGAAAATAATGATGATAACATATAACTATGATTATTAAGTGCCCAAAATGTAGTTCGAAATATAATGTTCCCGAAGAAAAAATAATAGGCACTATTAAACTTAAATGTTCAAAGTGCTTCAATATATTTTCATTCAGTAAAAAACTTGAAGACGAATCCGAAAGCAAAAAAGATACGGCAAAAATTATTGAAAAAAGTATCGGTGATTCACTTTGGACAAATGAAAACCTGAAACTTCCGGAAGATCAGAAAATATCAATCGCAGTAATAAAAGGGGCTCGTGCAGGGTACATATATCATCTATCCAAACCTTATGTATTAATAGGACGAGGCAAGGTGGACTTGATAATACCCGACAAAGAAATATCAAGAAAACATGTTGCGGTAGAGGTTCGGAACAATAAAATATATCTTCGAGATCTCGGTAGTACCAACAGTACATTTATTAATGATTCAAAAGTTTCAATCACTCAGATTTCCGATCAAACCGAATTTAGGATCGGTCAAACAACTTTAATGCTGATAACGACATCAAAGGATTAAACTTTGTGGCGGTCATTAAGACTTTTTACTAATTTTTTCATCACTTCCTTTGTATTCAATTTCTTTATCCTTATTTTAATTATGTTTTTAAATCCACATATTCTTTTGAGTAACAAAGAACTCATAACACTATTTTTTAATTTGTACCTTTTTTACGGTCCGTTATGGATTTTAATAATTCTACTTATTTTTTCCATAATTCAGTTTTTTGCCGAAAGAAAATATAAAATAGGAATTGTCTCACCTCCTACTCTAACCTATTTTCTATCTTTTACTATGCTTAACGTCTCAATAATTTTTTATTCAAACTATGAATATTATTACGATTTTTTTAAGTCGGACACGAGAACAAAGTTAGTAACCGTACTACTAATTAATTTATTCCTGGTTATTACGGGAATCATTTTTGTATTTTACAAGAAAGTTAATAAAACATGGATACAGTTGATTTTTATATTGCTACTTATTCTGAATATGACAAATGCCTACTCATCAATAATTTCGCTAAACCGAAATATTGAAGGAGACGATATAAAAATACAACCGCAAGTCGAGCCTATTCCACGCAAAATCAGAATTGTAATTATGGATGGTTTGTCCCTTCAATTTATAAAATCCTACACCTCCGGTCAAAGTCTCCTAAATTTCGACCTACTTATGAAAAACGGAGTAAGAGGAAGAATCCGTGGATTTAAGCCGAATTTCAACATGTCTCTGATTAATTCCGCTATGACCGGACTTAGACCTTACAGATTCCGATACCACTCCGATTATAAATTCAGATTCAGGGAACTTCCATATGAATTTGACATGTTTCCGAAATATATATTTTTCAGAAACTCATCTGTCTTTAATTCCACAACTTTTTATAAGAAAAAAAGAAACTCGAACTACAGTGATAAGCTCGGTCTATATTATGAAAACTCGGGAAAGAAGACAATAAAAATATTAACACCGGCATTCACACCGAATTATTCGGAAAAAGCATTAACAAGAAACAGTCATTTTATTAAGTTTTATTCCGATATTATAGGTGAAAAATCAAACAATGATAAAAAATTAGAGATATTAAAAAAAAATTTCTCTTTGGACGATTTTTTAAGAAATCAAATACCGGATCTTAAAGACAGGGAAACATTCTATTCGATAGTCAGACTTTCCGGATTAGGAATTGTAAGTAAATTATTCTATCAATACTCAATGCCTAATCTCTTTGGTAACATTAATGAAAAAAACATAAAGAAATACGGTCGTATCATTAGACAATATTACAATTATTACGATTCAATACTTGGAACCCTCATTAGTTCCACAGGAGAAAATGAACTCCTCGTAATATTGAGTTTTTTTGAATATGAACCCTTGCCCATTTGGAGAAGATTGATTGGAAATCTGCTAAATAAAGGAGAACAAGAAAGCTTTGTTTACTCTCCAAACTCAAAAGGGACTCTCCTTATGTATGAGAGAAAAAACATAAAAAAAGACTATAACCTCAAAACAATTTCCATAAATGATATCTTCCCGACATTACTTTACTATTCGGGTTTTCAACTCTCAAAAGATTTAAAGGGAGAAGTTATGAAAGAGATATTTACAGATGAATTCAAACTTAATAATCCGATTGAGATCATATCGGAATGATTTTTCTTTATATCGAAACTTGTCAGTTATAGCGTTACAAAAGCTAATATCAAAACGGTAAACGGATCAATGACAATCAAATCCGTATTGACATGAGAATTGTTAAATGGTAAATAAGAGATTATGAACTTTGAATATGATGATTTTTCAAAAAACAATCTCATAATTAAAAAGGAAACAAAGAATACCACTATTATTTGTCTTGCAATGATCGCTTCCGTCATAGTCTATTTTTTAATTTCATATTTTTTCTCGGGATCAAATGGAATCAGACCTTTAACTATTGACAAAAATACTCTCAGCACTTTGTTTAATGTTTTAAACGTTGTTGCAATCTTCATGGTCGTGATTGTTTTAGCTGTTCGTAAGACTATTTATTACTCGGGAAAAGTGATAAAAGACGACTTCACACTTACACAGATAATGAAAAAATGGAAGAACATTGACATTGTACTTGCAACAATAGGGGAGACAATATCCGTGATCGGTCTTTTTATTTCATTTCTCGGAATGCCGCTTGGAAGAACATTTCATTTTTTCGTAACTTCAATAATTGTGATCTTGATAATTATGCCGATCAATTGGAAAGTTAGAGACAAATTAAGGATTCTTAACAATCAGAGAAATATGAATATCAAATTTTGAAATGGAACATTGCAAATAAGTCCTGATTATTTGAACAAATGATTTATATATTATATAATTTTTTTGGAGAATTATTATGAGAAAAAATATTCTAATAGTTGAATATGATAACCAGACCATTGATAAGATTAAGGATATGCTTCCCTACCCCGTTTTTGAATTAACAATCGCAGATGCAGGTGATGTAGCCAAGAAGCTCCTTGAGAAAGAGAAATATGATCTTGTTGTTACGGCGGCAATGCTTCCCAAGTTTCACGGATTTGACCTTTGTAAACTTATTTCGTCTGATTTCCCTGATACCAGAGTAATTGTAATGAGCGGAGTCTACAAAGGTATAGAATACCGGAATCAAGCCATTTCCGAATTCGGTGCTGATGATTTTATTGAGAAACCGCTTAAGGATAAAGAATTTATCAACTCCGTCTACACAGTTCTTGACATATCCGAATCAGACGTGCAAACTCAATTCGATTCGGGCAGTACACAAATTCCTACATCCGACACAAAGAAGATAAAGATAGAGAAAGAAAAAGAGGAAGAGAAACTCAGTTCAAACGATATTTTCGGTGATATTATTGATAAAGTCGAAAATGAACATGAAATAACGATTGATACGGAAGAAGAATACGTTAATCAAAAAACAGGCGAACAATCGACTCAAGAGATTGATAATAAAGATCGCCCACCTACAGTATTGAACCTAAAGCAAGAAATTAAAAAAGAACCGAAAGAAGAGGAAATTGACTTCAGTACTCTGATCAAACCTGAAAAAAAACTTGATTCTACAGATAGCGGTAAAATCATTGAGAACGATATTTCGAGGAAATTGGAAGAAACACTTTCGGGACTCGGATTTGAATCTAAAAAAGTAAAACCCAAGAAAAAATCACTCGATCGCCAATCGGAACAACAAAAGAGTGAGAACGAGATTGAGGGCTACGAAATATTGGGAATGATGGCAAGAGGCGGAATGGCAGAGATATATAAAGCAAAAAAGAAAGGTGTAAAAGGCTTTGAAAAGATTATAGTCATTAAAAAAATCCTTTCAGGATACGGTGAAGATGATAAGTATATTGAAATGTTTGTAGATGAAGCAAAAATTGCAGCGGAACTTACACATCCGAATATTGTCCAAATTTATGATTTTGGGAAAAAAGATGATTTCTATTTTATTGCAATGGAATATGTTGAAGGGAAAGATCTTAGACTTATACTGAATAAACTTTTAGAAAAGAGTGCTATTCTTGATGAATATCTCTCAATCCATATAACAATAAAGATTCTTGAAGCATTAAGCTACGCCCACTCTGCAACCGACAGTAAAGGCATCAGTCTTGAAATTGTTCACAGAGATATTTCTCCACCCAACATTCTAATCTCATATTCGGGTGAAGTGAAGCTTACCGATTTCGGAGTATCAAAAGCATCTATAAAATCACATCAAACATTATCAGGTGCATTAAAAGGGAAACTTCTTTACATGTCACCGGAGCAAGCAAAAGCCGAGAAAAATATTGATAACAGATCGGATATTTATTCCGTAGGAATTATCCTTTTTGAACTGTTAACCGGTAAAAAACTTTTCTCAGGATTAACGGAGATGGAAGTATTAAAAAAAGTACAAGCAGGTAAAATCATAAAACCGTCGGAAATAAATCGGAACATAGATCCCGACCTTGAAAATATTATTCTAAGAGCCGTTAGTGCTAAAAAATCCAATAGATACCAAAATGCAACTCAAATGATTGCAGCATTGGAAAATTATTTATATATAAATTACAATCATGCTCCGACACAAGCTCATCTTCAACACAAGATGGTCAATCTCTTCAACGATGAGATTCTTAAATCAGGAATTATTATAACTCAAAAAACAACTCCACTTGAAATAGAAAAAATAATCCCGCCTTCAACAGTTGAATCCGCAACAAAACAGGAATCACACGACTCAATTGCAAGTGAAGAATCGGATAAAACAATTGAGCTTGTTCAGGAGAATGAAATTAAATACCCATCAGATTCATTCGGAGTTACCGAGGAAGAATTACATATGGAAGCAAGTTCTGCTATTTCCAAACCAATTGATCTTCAACGGGAGACCATATCAATCGAACCGGATAGTGACAATATTTCGCAAGATTTTGAAATCCCAATGGACAAATTTCCATTATCAAATCCGAATTTGAAAAAGAGAAAGAAAACATCTCCTTTTCTAAAAATAATGCTCCTTCTAACCTTGTTGGTTTTCTCGGCATACTATTTCTTCATTAGAGAAGGTTCGGTTTTATCTTCTGCAAATGTACAAAAAGAAAATAGTGAAAAGAAAGTGGTCGCAACCTCCAAAGATGTTTCTCCTCCTGTCAACAAGATTCTCTTTAATAACAAAAGTGAAGTTGACGACATTTTAAATTCACCAAGTAAAAAAATTGATGATAGCCTTCTGAATGGGGATCAGACCGGTAAAGTATCGGGTGATCAAAATACGGTAAATCCGGCAGAAAAAACAAAAAATGATGAAGAAGAGTTAAAAAGAAAGAAAGAAGAAGAG
>Ga0256846_1000218_pt1 | contig 24827 bp, 22 predicted proteins | sample TevniametaG_FD_189098 | JGI IMG/M metagenome (GOLD analysis project Ga0256846, IMG submission 189098) | Tube worm associated microbial communities from hydrothermal vent at the East Pacific Rise, Pacific Ocean - Tevnia | ecosystem: Host-associated > Annelida > Integument > Unclassified ...
TGAAGGAGTGCCTGGTGGACACGTTCCGGCACCATCACCGGGCCGGGGCAAAACAGATAGTGGTCTTTGTTCATTGCTTTCCTCTTGAGTTGTTGAATATAATATTAATAAATGACTTGTCCCAATGACGCTGCGAAAAAACAACCGGCACCCCGCGCGCGTCAACACATGAAATCCGTGTCTGCCGTACACCACTCCCCTGCGGCGACGGATGTTGCCTGGCACGCCAAAGTCCGATGCCCGGCAAAAAGACTAAAAAAGCTCCGACCCGCCCCGGCGAAGCAACTTATTCTGATATTTGAAAATGTCGGATCGATAGAGCACCCGTTCAAATTCAATAGCGGTCCCGTCTTTGAGATAGGCGGTTCTTTCATTGAGCAGGACAGGCGCACCTGTATCCAGTTCCAGATATCGGGCACTGGCCGGGTTGACCGCGGTCGCTTCGATGGCTTCATACGCTTCGAACAGTTCCAGACGGTACACATCTTCCAGGGTCCGGTACAGGGACGCCTCGGTAAAATCGACGGTTTCTATATTTTCAATCAGGTCACAGGGCAGATAGCATTTGATATGCGCAAAAGGATCATCATTGGCATAGCGCACCCGCTCCAGATAAAAAATTTCCGCATCATCGGCAATATCAAGTTTTTTGGCAATTTCAGGGGAGGAGGTCTGGATTTCAGATGCAACCACTTTTGTTTTAACCGTAAAATTTTTCAACAGAAAAACTTCACTGCTGCTGTTGAGCGACCCCACCATGTGATTCGCTGCGGGCTGTGAGACAAAAGTCCCCTTGCCCTGTTTCTTTTTTACCATCCCCTGAGCCACCAGCCGGTTAATCGCTTCCCGAACGGTTAAGCGGGAGACATCATAGGTTTTAACCAGTTCTCTTTCCGAGGGGAGCAGCTGCCCGGGCGTATATTCGCCGGCCTGGATTCTTTTTCTCAAATCCATTTCGATTTTGAAGTATAAGGGGGGAGTAATGCCCACGTCGTCCCTCACTGTCTGGGAATCTAATGGTACTGATGTCTGGTCGTCAGGATACCAGCGTGCTTTCTGTCTGTCAAGTATTTTTTCCCCGACCGGGAAGGCCCGCCGATCGGGATCTTCGGGCCGCTGCCGTTCGGAAACGGTCTGTTTCAGCGATCAGACGGGTGCTCCTCAAAGAGATAGGGTCCGTCCATTTTTCGCACATACCCGGTATGGGTTACGAGGTCTCTTTGAGGCGTCCAGTAGTGCAGCTGATATCCGGGATCGGTCAAAATAAATTCGGATTCACGGGTCAGGGTCAGGTCGAGGGCCAGCTCCATACCCGTGCTTGGAGCCGTGCTGACAACGGTGCCATGCCACCTGACGTTGGCCTGCAAGTGGATATGACCGCAGGCAAGACGTTCAATATTAGAATGATTTCTGACAATATCCCCCAGCCGGTCGGCCCCTGCGAAGCCATCCATATCGGTTTCCAGCACACCGCATTTTACCGGCGGATGGTGCATGAAAATGGCCGTGGGTTTCTCTTCATCTTCGGACAGCCGGGCGTCAAGCCAGGCCGCCCGTTTCGGACAGATTTCCCCGCCCGGCCCATCAGGATCCGTCGTATCCAGACCGACCAGTCGGACGGCATAATCATCAACGGTATATTGGATAAATCCATTGTCCATCGACGGACAGGCCTGTCCGCCAAACACCGACCAGAGCGTGGCGCGGTCATCATGATTGCCCGGCACAACATAATAAGGCATGGCCAGCCGATCGAGGATCGCCGCCGCCCGCCGGGTTTCGTCCTCTCTGCCCGACCGGGTGATATCGCCGGTGATAATCGCCACCTCGGGCACCGGGACAAGGGTATTAACATGATTGACACAGGCGGTCAGGTTTTCGGCCATGGGGGCAATACCATAGGTCTTCAGGCCCGGGCCGGCAATATGAGTATCACTGATCTGCACGATAAGCATGATTTCCTCCACAAAATGGACAGCTGAGTTATCTATTGTTTCCTTCACCCGCCACAGCCTGGCCCCGGCAGGCGCCCGGACGGCAGTACGGTGCCGCCGTTCACCACGGCGGCCTCTTTACCCCTACCCAAAACAGACCAGCCGGTCAACGGGTCCGGGGGGCAACTATCCGCGCCAATACCCGCCGGCCGCCGGCCTGGACCATCTGACGTCGGATCCAGCGGGCGCGTTTGATTACATACGGGGACGGATGCCGGGGGCTCAGGGCCTGGGGCGCGGGCAGGACTGCTGCCAGCCGGACAGCCTCCGACAGCGAAATCCGGACGGCCGGTTTATGAAAGAACCGTCTGCCCGCGGCCTCCACGCCGAAAATGCCGTTACCAAATTCGGCGATATTGAGATAAACTTCCAGAATCCGCTGTTTGCTCCAGAAAAGTTCGAGTAAAACGGTAAAATAGGCTTCGATTCCCTTGCGCCAGAAGGATTTCCCCGGCCAGAGAAACAGATTTTTAGCCACCTGCTGGGAAATGGTGGACGCCCCCCGCAGATGGCCGCCGCTGATACGGGTTTCGACGGCATCGGCGATGGATGAGAAATCGAACCCGTGGTGAACCGGAAATTTCTGGTCTTCGGCGGCAATAACAGCCAGCGGCAGGACGGACGCGATCTGCTTCCAGTTCACCCAGCGGTAATCGATGCGAAAATCTTTCCGATGACTTGCCGGCGCATCATAACGCTGAAGGATCATCATCATACTGATTGGTGGGTTGACCCAGCGCAGGGTAATAACAAGCAGACTGGTGATAATGACAAAGCCCGCCGTTATTCGCAAAACAAACCCGGTCAGACGGCGCATCCGGCTTTTTGGCTGCGCCCGGCCCCGGGCCGATCGGTTTTTTTTCTGTCTGTTATTGGATATAGTCATATCGTTATCCTAACCTGCCCGCGAAAAAATGGAAAGGCGGCCGTGTTAAATATCGGCTTCTTGACATCACCGGGGGATTCAACTATGGATGAACCCCGCTTGGAAGCAGCGCCTCCCGTATCCCCGTTACCATTGGCCGCCCTTAATCTTGGTGAGGGAAACCATCCTGCCCGGATACCGGCGACGGCGCTGATCTGTCTGCCTTAAAAAAAAATCTATCCGGGAATCGTTTATGAAAAACACCATTAAAAATCAGGCGGCGGCCGAGGCGGTCCTGCGCCTGACCCAGGATCTCATCCGCTTTAAAACCATGCATGGAGCGCCCGATGAGATTCGTCGGTGTGCCGGCTTTATTGCCGATGACCTTAACGCCTGCGGCATTGCCCATCAGACTTTCGAACACAACGGCTATCCGTCCATTCTTGTCCTGCCCCGCGCCAATTATGCGCCGGTGCTGCTGATGAGCCACATCGACGTGGTGGACGCTCCGGATGCGCTCTTTGATCCAGTTGAAAAAGACGGCTGCCTGTTCGGCCGGGGGGCCATCGACGATAAATATGCGGCGGCACTGTCGCTGGTGCTGTTGAAAGAACAGGTCAACCAGCTCAAAAAAACAGGGCGGGGGATCGATTCCCTGCCCTTTGGTATTTTGATTACCGGCGACGAGGAGGTCGGCGGCCACGACGGCGCCAAAACCGTGTTGGCGGATGTGAAGGTCGACTTCTGCATTGCCCTGGACGGCGGTACTCTGAATAAAGTGGTATCCAGGGAAAAGGGGCTGCTCACCTTGAAGCTGATCGCCCGGGGAAAAGCCGCCCATGGCGCGCGGCCCTGGCTGGGAGACAACGCCATCGAAAACCTGATCGCCGATTACGGCAAAATCAAGGCTGAATTTGACATCAGCGCCCCCGGCCACTGGCACCGCACGATCAATTTTTCCAGGATGCAGGCCGGTCAATCTTTCAACCAGGTCCCCGATCGGGCCGAAGCGATATTCGACATCCGCCTGACCGAAGCGGATGATCCGGAAGCACTGCTCCGGCTGCTGCAGGAAAAAGTTACCGGAGAACTGGTGGTTGAACAGAAAGAACCGATGTTTCTCGGCGGCGAATCCCCTTATCTGGATCTGCTTGTGGAGATGTACGGCGATATCATTGTTGGCAACGAACATGGCGCCAGCGACGCCCGGTTTCTGTCGGAGCGGGGCATCAGGGGAATCGTCTGGGGTCCCGAAGGCGATAGCAGCGCCCATACCCTTGACGAACATGTCCGGATCGACAGTCTTTTTTCCCTTTACGACCGGCTGGATGCATTCATGAAAAAGGCGGCCGGGCTTACCCGTTGACTGGGACAAAACCGGCTTTGTCCAGCGAAGCCGTCGAACGTATGAACACGGGCCGCCATTATCATTACATATATGGAAACAATGCGTCATTGGAGCAATTATGGATATTAAAAAAATCGCGCGGCAGAATCTGACCGAGGTCATTCACCATCGACAGTTTTTACACCGGATTCCCGAGTTGGCCCTTACCGAGGAAAAAACCGCCGCGTATGTGGCCAAATGCCTGAAAAAACTCCCCCTCGATGTCCGGACCGGTATTGCCGGTCACGGGGTTGTCGGATTTCTCGATACTGGCCGGCCGGGACCGAACCTGCTCATCCGGGCCGATATGGACGCCCTGCCCATTACCGAAAAAACAGGCCTGCCGTTTGCCTCCACCCATGATGGCATCATGCATGCCTGCGGCCATGATGCGCACATGGCGATGGTGCTGACCGCCGCGAAAATCCTCTGTGATCTGTCCGACCGGTTGTCGGGGACGATCCGATTTGTTTTTCAACCGGCCGAGGAGGGCCCCGGCGGGGCGCTGCCCATGATCGAGGCCGGGGTCATGGATCATCCCAGCGTCGACTATGCCGTCGGCTGTCATGTCTGGCCAGATATTCCCGAGGGAACCATCGGTGTGCGGGACGGAGTATTAATGGCGGCCATGGACCAGTTTGATCTGACCATTGTCGGCAGAGGCGGGCACGGCGCCTATCCCCACCAGTGCATCGACGCCCTTGAAATCGGTTGTCAGGTGGTTGGTGCGCTGCAGCGAATTGCCAGCCGGCAGATGAATCCAATGACACCGACAGTGGTGACTGTGGGCAGTTTTCATGCAGGAACCGTTTTCAATGTCATTCCCGATACCGCCAAAATGAGCGGGACGACACGTACTTTCGATCGTGAAATCTGGGATGCATGGCCGAAACGGCTTGAGAAAATCATCGCCGGGATCTGTAACGCCATGGGCGCACAATACGAATTCACATTTGAAAAAGGATTCCCGCCGGTCGTCAATAATCCGGAAATGGCTGCGACAGTCCGCCGGAGTGCCGCGGCCACCGTTGGAAAAAACCGGACCGTCGAGCCGGCCCCGTCCCTGGGCGGAGAGGATATGGCCTACTATCTTGAACGGTCCAAGGGGTGTTTTTTCTGCCTGGGCACCGGCCGCGACAACGGGCCGACCATCCATAACGCCCGGTTTGATTTTAACGAAGAAATCCTGGCCACGGGCGTTGAGATGTACTGCCGAACGGCTTTGGATTTGCTGGGATAGGGAACGGTTATTTTCAATCAACATCCGATAAATACGAATTAAATACCGGATCGATGCCGGTTTGACATTGAAATAGTCAGCTGTTATTCGAAGTGATCGTTTTCAGATGTGAGTCCATGCCCCTTTCCGGGCGTTCTTCATGCCGGGTGAAAAACTGTACGAGTCGGTTATCACCGTGCACAATCTTAAACAACGGGAGGAGTATCAATGAAACTCAGACATGTCTTGATTGCTGTCCTGGTCACCATTGCGCTGGTGGCAACGGGTGTTGAGGCCAAAACCTTTAAGTATGCTTTCCAGGGAGATGCCCAGTCACTGGACCCCCACGGCCTGAACGAAACTTTTACACTGGGGTTCCTCGGAAATGTATATGAAGGACTGACCCGGTATGACGCCGATCTCAATCTGATTCCCGGGCTGGCAACCAAATGGGAAGTTATCGACCCATTGAAATGGAAATTCACACTGCGCAAGGGCGTAAAGTTTCAGGATGGCGGCGATTTTAATGCCGATGACGTGATTTTCACCTGGAAACGGGCCACCTCGAGCGAGTCCGGGCAGAAAGCCCGTGCCGGCTTGATCAAGGATATCGAAAAAATAGATGATTACACCGTGATACTGATCACGGCCGGCCCCACGCCCACCCTGGCCCGGGAACTGGCTTGGCTGTATATCATGGACAAGGAATGGGCCGAAAAAAATAACGCCGTCAATGCCGCCACCCCGAACCAGGCGGGCCGGGAGAATGCGTATGCCACCACCCATGCCAACGGCACCGGCCCCTTTCGCGTGGTGGAACGTCAGCCGGACGTCAAAACCGTGATGGAACGTTTTGACGGGTACTGGGGCAAACCGAAAACCAATGTGGACAAAGTGATCTTCACCCCGATTTCACAGGCGGCCACCCGGGTTGCCGCGCTGCTGTCGGGGCAGATCGATCTGGCCTATCCCGTACCTGTTCAGGACTGGAAACGCCTGGCATCCGCGCCGGGCGTCAAAGCGCTCACCGGTCCGGAAGCGCGAACCATCTTTCTCGGCATGGATCAGGTCCGCGATGAACTGACCAACTCCTCGGTCAAGGGGAAAAACCCCTTCAAGGATGTACGCGTCCGTGCCGCCTTTGCCCATGCCATCGACCTGAATGCGATCAAAAAAGCCATCATGCGCGGCTCGTCCTGGCCCTCCGGCCTGATGTGGGCCCCCCAGGTCAACGGGTACAATGCCAAAGCCAATGTCCCCTACAAATATGACCCGGACAGGTCCAAAAAACTGCTGGCCGAGGCCGGTTACCCGGATGGCTTCTCCGTCGGTATGGATTGCCCCAACAACCGCTACGTGAACGACGAAAAGATCTGCCAGGCGGTCGCCGGCATGCTGGCCAAGGTCAATATCAAGGTTGACCTGCTGGCCCAGCCCAAGTCAAAATATTTTGCCAAGGTGACGGCCTCCGGCGGTTACAGCACGCCTTTCTATCTGCTGGGCTGGACCCCGGGATCCATGGATGCGCATAATGTCCTCACCAACCTGATCTCCTGCCGTGACAAGGAACGGGATCGCGGCAAATACAATATCGGCGGCTACTGCAACAAACGGGTTGATGAACTGACCGATATGGTCGCCGCGGAAACGGATGCAGCCAAACGGCAGGCATATATTGACGAAGCGGCCGGCATCCTTCAAAAGGAATACGGGTACATTCCGCTGCACCAGCAGCCGCTGTCATGGGGCGTGCGTGAGGTCGTCACCGTGGCCCAGCGTGCGGACAATGTGATGGACATACGTAACGTCGTTGTGCCGTAATCCGAAAACAGCATATCCGGGGGACAGATCTTCCCGCTGCCCCCGGATTTTTTTCCACCCACGAATATTTCAATTCCAGGCATAAGCAATGCTGTTTTTTATTACCCGCAGACTGCTGCAGTCGGTTCTCGTCATGCTCACTGTAGCGCTGATCGCTTTCTCGCTCTTCCAGTTCGTCGGCGATCCCATTAATAATATGGTCGATCAGGATACGTCGGTCCTGGAGCGTGAACGGCTTCGTGAGCAGCTGGGACTCAACGACCCCGTTGTCGTGCAGTTTCTGCGATTTGTACAAAATGTCTTTCATGGTGATTTCGGCGTCAGCTATCGCCTGCGCCGGCCGGTCTCCGAGCTCATCGCCGAGCGGTTTCCGGCCACCATGGAACTGTCCCTGATTTCCGCTTTTCTCGCGCTGGTCATCGGCATTCCCATGGGTGTTTACACGGCCCTGCACCGGGAAAGGCTGCCGGCCAAACTGTTCATGACCCTTTCGCTGGTCGGTATTTCCCTGCCCACCTTTCTTATCGGTATTTTTCTGATTCTTATCTTCGGGGTGCAGTTGCGGTGGCTGCCCACGTTTGGGCGGGGTGAAGTGGTGCAGCTGGGATGGTGGTCCACCGGTCTGCTCAGTACATCAGGCCTGAAATCTCTCCTCATGCCCGCTTTCACACTGGCCGTCTTTCAGATGACGCTGATTGTCCGTCTGGTGCGGGCGGAGATGCTGGAGGTATTACGAACCGATTATATCAAGTTTGCCCGGGCCCGGGGCCTGAAAACCCGGGCCATCAATTTCGGTCATGCCCTGAAGAACACGATGGTTCCGGTGATCACGATCATCGGCCTCCAGGTGGGCTCGATCATCGCCTTCGCCATTATCACCGAAAGCGTGTTTCAATGGCCGGGCATGGGCCTGTTGTTCATTCAGGCCATCAGTGAGGTGGATATCCCGGTCATGGCCGCCTATCTGCTGCTGATTGCGCTGATTTTCGTGGTCATTAACCTGATCGTTGATATTCTCTATTTCGTCATTGACCCCAGGCTGAGGGTACAGTCATGACACGACCGGCAAAAGAGACGAAGCCGCCGGGGGCCATGGCCCGGTTCCTCGATTCCGATCTCTGGTGGAGTTTTACACATTCACCCGTCGTTATCACGGCGGCCGTTGTTACCGTGGTGATGATTCTCTCGGCCGTCTTTGCGCCCTGGGTGGCCCCTCACAATCCGTTTGACCTGGCCCAGATCAATCTCATGGATTCGCTGAAACCCCCGGCGTGGATCGACGGCGGCAACCGTCTATACCTGTTCGGCACCGATGATCAGGGCCGGGATATTTTTTCCACGATTTTATACGGTGCGCGCATCTCGCTGCTGGTGGGATTCCTGTCGGTGGTGCTGGCCATGCTCATCGGCGTCACGGTCGGTCTGGTAGCCGGATATACCGGTGGGGTGGTGGATGCGGTTCTCATGCGGATCGCCGATATCCAGCTGACCTTCCCCGCCATTCTCATCGCGCTGCTGGTGGACGGGGTGATGCGCGGCCTGCTGCCCGGTTCCCATGAACAGCTGGCGCTGTTCGTACTGGTTTTGGCGATTTCGCTCAGCTCGTGGGTGCAATACGCCCGGACCGTCCGGTCTTCCGCCATGGTGGAACGAACCAAGGAATACGTCCAGGCCGCCCAGGTCATCGGTCTGCCGGCACCGCTCATTCTATTCCGCCATACCCTGCCCAATGTCATGGGACCGGTGCTGGTGATTGCCACGATCCAGCTGGCGCTGGCCATCATTATCGAGGCCACCCTGAGTTTTCTCGGCGTGGGGGTTCCCCCCACATCACCCTCCCTGGGCACGCTGATTCGGATCGGCAACGATTACCTCTTCTCCGGGGAATGGTGGATTACGGTCTTTCCCGGTCTGGGTCTTATCATCCTCGTGCTGGCCGTTAATCTCCTTGGCGACTGGCTGCGCGATGCCCTAAACCCGAAACTGAAGTAAGATAATGACAAAAACGCCCCCCCATCCTCTTATCGACATCCGCCATCTGCGGGTAGAGTTCCCCTCCCGGCGGGGAGTGATTACCGCGGCGCGGGATGTGAACCTGGCCATCCAGCCCGGAGAAATCCTCGGCGTGGTCGGCGAATCCGGCGCCGGTAAATCGACCATCGCCAATGCGGTCATGGGACTGATTGAATCTCCGGGCCGAATGGCGGAAGGGAAAATTCTGTTAAAGGGCGACCGGATCGATACCCTGCCACCGGAAAAGATGCGTCGCATCCGGGGGCAACGCATCGGGATGATTTTTCAGGATCCGCTGACATCGCTCGATCCGTTAAAGTCCGTAGAAAGTCAACTGGTGGAAACCATCCTCACCCACCTGCCCATATCCGAGGGGGATGCGCAGAAACGCGCCGTCTCCCTGCTCGACCAGGTGGGCATCCCGGATCCGGAGCTTCGCGTGAAAAACTATCCCCACCAGTTTTCCGGCGGCATGCGTCAGCGGGTGGTGATCGCCCTGGCCATCTGCTGCGAACCGGAAGTCCTGCTGGCGGACGAACCGACCACGGCCCTGGATGTTTCCATTCAGGCCCAGATCCTCGATCTGTTGCGGAAGCTGGTCCGTGAAAAGGGGATGGGCATGATCCTGATCACCCACGACATGGGGGTCATTGCCGAAATCACCGATCGCGTGGCCGTCATGTACCGTTCCCGCATGGTGGAAACCGGCCCCTCGGAAAAAATTCTCGTCCACCCGGATCATCCGTACTCCAGGAGCCTCATCGCCGCTGTCCCGCCAACGGATAAGCGGATCGAGCGTTTCCCGCTGGTGGAATACATCGAATCGGCCGGCACGCCCCAGAAAAAACTGGACCTGTCCACCCACTGGCTGGGCCAGTCGCGTGATTTCGGCCATCAGGAAGGACCTCTGCTGGCCATCAAAAACCTGACCATGCGGTTTATGACCAAACCGTCGGTTATTCCCTCCCGGCGGCGATGGATGACGGCCGTGGATGACGTCTCGCTGGACATCCGCAACGGCGAGGTGTTTGGTCTGGTGGGAGAGTCCGGTTCCGGCAAGTCGACCGTTGCCCGCCTCATCTGCGGCATTTATCGGCCGCACCAGGGGCGGATTCTGTTTGCCGGGCAGGATCTGACCGCCATGAAAAGCCGGCGTGAGGCCAATCCCCTGCGCCGGCAGATGCAGATGATTTTTCAGGATCCCTTTTCATCGCTGAATCCACGCATGAAAGTCCGTGAGATCGTGGCCGAACCGATCCGCTTTCACAAACTGGCCGGGTCGGATGCGGAAGTGCGCCGCATTACCCGCGATCTGCTCGATCATGTGGGGCTGGGCACCTCCGCGGCCCCGCGCTATCCACACGAGTTCTCCGGCGGCCAGCGTCAGCGGATTTCCATTGCCCGCGCCCTGGCCACCCGCCCCCGCTTTCTGATCTGCGATGAACCCACCTCGGCACTCGATGTTTCCATCCAGGCGCAGATCCTCAATCTGCTCAAAGACCTGCAAAAGGATCTGGGGCTGACGATGCTCTTCATCTCCCACGATCTGCCGGTCATCCGCCAGATGTGTGATCGCGTCGGTGTCATGCGTCACGGCCGTCTGCTCGAAATGGCCGACACCGAGTCCCTTTTTATCAATCCGCAGCACGAATACAGCCGCCATCTGCTCGACCTGATGCCACGGATGCGGCGCGCGGCATGAAGAACGCTGATTGAAACAATCTGCCGGACCGGCATATCCTTAAATGAATGAAGAAGGGAGCATGGATGACCGCCAGATGGCAGGGTTTGTCGCTGAAAGAGATGGCGCTTAAAAAAATCCATCATGAGGGAAATCGTTTCAGAAGCCCTTTTATTGATACGGTTCCCGGCAGCATCTGGCCCGTACTAAAATGGAAACTGTTTGCAAAAAATCATTTCAAAACGCAATACCAAAAAGAACGGGTAACGCCGGTTTCCATTGACTGGAAACCGGTCAGGCGGGGGAAGGAACTGTCGGTGACCTTTCTCAGTCACGCCAGCGTAATGATCAAGGATATTGACACGTATTTTCTTGTTGATCCTGTTTTTTTCGGGCTCAACTTTTTCATCAGGGATTTTACGCCCCTGACCCATGCGGTCGAAGAGATGCCCCGGCCGGACCATGTTTTAATCACCCACGGCCATTACGACCACCTGGACAAACCGACGCTGGCGTCATTAAGAAAGAATACGCACCTGATTTCACCGTTGGGGTACACCGATATTTTTGATGGCCTGTCGATGAAAAACCGGACCCATCTCGACTGGTTTGAATCCTTCCGGCAGGGAAAACGGAAAATCACCCTGCTTCCCTGCCAGCACTGGACGATGCGCAATCCCGTCACCGGTCCCAACCGGTCGCTATGGGGCTCGTATCTGATCAAGACCGCCAGCGGTCCCACCATTTACGTGTCGGGAGATACGGCTTATTTCAACGGCTTTCGCGACATCGGGAGAAGGTTTGCCATCGATCTGGCCATCATCAACCTGAGCGCCTATGCGCCCCGCTGGTTTATGCGGGATCAGCACCTCAATCCGGCGGAAACAGTCCGGGCATTTAAAGAACTGGGCGCCAGACATCTGATCATTGTTCACTGGGGTACTTTTCGGCTGGGAAACGAGCCGGTGTACCTCCCTCCTGTTGAACTTCGCCGGGCGCTTGAAACAGCGGGCCTTGCCGACCGCTATATTCCCCTGAATCATGGGGAAACCTGCTTTTACCGCATATGAAGGAGTGCGCCGGAGACCTCGGGAAGGTAAGGCCGCCTCCGTCTGCCGGGACGGGTGGCAGTTGACAAAGGCCGATATTGCCATCATTCTAGTGCCTGGAATATCCTACCGGTGTTCAGGTTCATATCCGGTTTGACAACCGGAATAATTGCAGCGGAGCCCGTGGAATTGATGGATCCCATTGATAAAATGGCATCCCCTCACCAGATGCAGATGCTGAAGGAGACAAAATGAAAAAAAATCTATCCGTCATTGTTGTATTGATCGCGTTTATGGCCACCGGGTGCGCGACGGCCTACAAGGCAACACCCATTTCCTTTAAAGCGCCGTCGGCTTACCCGAATATGGTCGCCGTCGGCAGCGTCCAGATCGCCGCCAAAGCCTATGTTGATAATACAGAAGCCCTGCAGGCGTTTGGATTTGATGTTCGCGCCGCCGGCATGCTGCCCATTCAGGTCATCATTGACAACCAGGGGAAAAGCCCCCTGGAGATGAACGCGGGTACGGCCCTTTTAGAAGATGCCGAGGGGAACCTGTGGCCGATTCTCAACCAGACAATGGCCTATGAACGGGCCACAAAATTTTCCCGGACAAAGCAGGTCTTTAAAAGCGGCGCCTACAAGGGGCTGCTTGGGGCTGCCGCCGGTGCCGTGATCGGTGCGGCCGTTGGTATCGTCACCGGCGAGAACGTTCTGGCGGCGGCCGGCAAGGGAACAGCCGTTGGCGGGGCCGCCGGTGCCGCCATCGGCGGCGCGGAAGGGTTGAACGATGACCGGGCCCGCCAGTCCATCACTGCGGATCTTCGCGCAAAGTCGTTGGAAAACAAAGAGATCACGCCGGGCGCCCTGGCTTACGGGGTACTGTTTTTCCCCGGGGAGGCCCAGTCGGCGACCAAACTGCGAATTCAACTGATTGAAAAAGGAACCGGCACGGTGCATTCTTTGATGTTTGACCTGTAGCAGATGCCTGCCGGGTGAAATATCCGCCCGGCAGCCATCGATGGCAGTTGGAAGGCAACGGTGTGTCTTATTTCTTTTTTTTGTCAGTCCCATCAACCAAGGCCTTGCCGACTATTTTGGTCAGCCATAGATAAAAATTCATTGGTTTACCGGTGATCTGGCTCCGGGCTCCGGTGCCCCATGTTTTAATGTGCATCGACGTATCCGCCGTGTCAACCTGGTAAAGTCCCAGGGGGGGCAGCTGTTCCGATACCCAGGCTGTTATCCGCTCCTTCTTGTCGTTAACAGCCTCTACCTGCCAGATCTCAATTGACGTTCCCTGCTTGGTTTTGATTGTTTTTTTTCTGATCTTTTCTGATAAGTGATAGTTCTGTTGCTGGCCCACTTCAGCGTCCTCTCCCTTCATAAAACCAGCTGGAACCTTAAAAGGATCAAATCCTGATATCTGTACAATTGCTGACAGCGGTTTTCCGGGACCTTTGGGTGTCTGCGGGGTGAGAAACCGCGTCACAACGGTTGGTGTATCTTTGGCCATAATGGTAATTTCCATCCAGAAGCATTGGCCTTCCCTGCATTTCTGCTGTTCTAACATCGCCATGACCATCGTATAGGTCTGCTTTTTTTTCTTATCACGGACAGTGTACTCTCCCCAGGTATCGGGAACAAATCGAAAGGTGTCATCAATTACCAGCATCGGCTTCTGTCCTTTTATTTCTTCGGTACTTCCGACACCGGTCATGGAATAAAAACAGAGCAGGACCGCCGACACCCAAAACAGATAGTTCCTCTTCATTTTAATCTCCTGATCTTTTATAATGATATATAGCTTCTGAGAATTTAACGATAAAGCCAATCGGCGACCTGTGTTCCTTTTCGCAGCGCCTTAAGTATGGCCAGATACCACGGGCACTTGAGCTTAAACGAATCAGATAAATCAAACCTCAACCATGGTTAGGATTTCTACTAACAGTGTCAGGCTTGGAAGTCAAAACGAATATATCAGTACGGTCAGTAGCAGTCGGCTCAGCCGGGCAGAAGATCCCGACGGCGATTTTTCAGGCAGGGCAGTTTGTCCCGGACGGCCGCAACCCGTTTCGGCCGGATATCGCTGATAACCAATGTCTCTTCTTCGCCGGCACCGGCCAGCGGAACCCCGAACGGGTCAAACACTATACTGCGGCCACAGAAAGCCGATCCAACCAGGTTGCAGCCGGCCACATAGATTGTGTTTTCAATGGCCCGGGCTCTCAGCAGTGTCAGCCAGTGGTCTTCCTTCATGGGGCCCTGGTACCATGCCGACGGCACGATGACGAGGTGGACGCCCTGATCGGCCAGGTACCGGAACAATTCGGGGAAACGTAGGTCATAACAAATGGCAAACCCGATCCGGATACCGGAAAGATCGATGACCGGCGGCAGCGTGGCGCCTCGGGTCATAACATCGGATTCGCATACGCTCAGGGCATCAAAAAGATGGATTTTCCGGTAAGCAGCCAGTATCCGGCCATCCGGGGCAATCGTGTAAACAGTATTGTATGCCCGCCGGTCATCCGGCCCGGCCTCCCATCCTCCGACGGTGATGATCTGCCCGGTCTGCCGGGCCACAGCCATTACTCCTTCGACAAAGGCGCCGCTGTCCGCCGTGATAATGTCAATCGGCCGCCTGTCCGGGACGGGCAATCCCATCGTCATTTCCGGAAACACGACCCAGTCCGCTCCCCCGGATGCGGCCTGGTCGGCCATTGCCGTCACTTTTTCGATGTTTTTCGCCGGGTCTGTGCTGATTTCCAGTTGACCCAGGGCGATGGATAGTTTTTTTTTCATGTTAACCCGTATTGTATAAACAGACTTGTCAGGCAACACCGGTTTGGGCCAGGTCGTCACCGGTACGCCGGCAGTCCTGGAATCCTGACAACAGCAGCATAGCACCGGCAGCCGGCAAATTAAAGACCGTAAAAATGATATGCCGACCCGGCGAACATGCCGGCGGGTCTTTTTACTTCTCTTTGGTGGTCAGCGGGTATTTGTCAACCTCGGCCAGCTGCCGGGCAAAAATTGCCGGATCGGTGGCCGGTAACTGGCAGACGCCTTTGGCGCAGACATAGGCGGTGGTTTTGTTTCCCAGCGCCCGCTTGCCGCCCGCGGCCGGGATCACCCGGGCCTGAGCGGCCAGATCTTCTCCTTCGGCGGCCACGGTCAGGGTACGGTTGGGCAGGAAAGTATTACGAACAACCTGGAGATAACGGGCGGCGTCCGCTTTTTTTCCGGGCGGGGTGACGATGACGATTTCTCTGGCCCGGTCCGTGTAAAAATCGAGTGCCATGAGCATCTCGGTCAGGGCCATCGGGCGGACGGACGAATTACCGAGAAACGCGGCCATCAGTTTTTCAGCCCGCTGCCGATAACTGTCCCGGGTCGTATATTTTCCCAGCCGGAGCAGATTCATCAGGGAGACGGAATTACCGGAAGGCTCGGCGCCATCGTAGGCTGGCTTTTGCCGGGCGATGAGATCGGCCCGGCCGCTGGCGGTCATGAAAAATCCGCCGTTTTCCCGGTCTTCAAAATTGGCCTGCAGCATCGCGTCCAGAACCATTGCTTTTTCGAGCCAGTGGATATCACCATCTGCTTCATACAGGTCGATCAGTGCGGCGACCAGAAAGGCGTAGTCGTTCAGATAGGCGCGGTGCCGGGCGCGACCGGCTGTATAGGCCCGATAAAGCTGCTGGTCGATGAACAGGTGATCGAATATGAAATGGGCCGCCTTAACGGCCCGTTCAATGTATTGTGGCGCGTCGAGCACCAGGCCGGCCCGGGCGTAGGCTGAAATCATCAACGCATTCCAGGCGGTCAGGATCTTTTCGTCCCGCAGGGGCCGGGGGCGCTGATCGCGGTAGTGATAGAGCGTTTCCCGGGCAACGGTCATCGTATCGGCCAGTTCCTTTTCAGATATACCCAGATCCGCGGCCACATCGGCGGCCGGCCGGGGGGCATGCAGAATAAAACGGCCTTCAAAGTTGGGGGTGTCACCCACATCGTAGTAGGCCCGCACAATGCGGGCGCACGCCGGCCCCAGTGCCGCGGTCAGTTCCATTGGAGTCCAGGTGAAGAAGTAGCCTTCTTCCCTTTGACCCTCCGGGGTCAGGCTGTCGGCATCGGTGGCTGAGTAGAAGGCGCCGCCCGGGGCGGTCATGTCCCGCCGGACATAGCTCAGAATCTCTTCAGCGACACGCTTGAAATCGGCGTCGCCGGTGACCTGGTAGCCGTCGAGGTAGTCCATCACGAGGAGCGCGTTGTCGTAGAGCATCTTTTCAAAATGAGGAACCAGCCACTTTTTGTCCGTGGCGTAGCGGTGAAAACCGCCGCCCACGTGATCATAAATACCGCCGCCGGCCATCTTTTCCAGGGTCAGCCGGGCGATGCCAAGAATCTTTTCGTTCCCCGTACGGCGAAAGTAACGAAGCAGCAGGCGGATCGGCAGACCGCTGGGAAACTTCGTTTTGCCGCTCATGCCGCCATAGGCCGGGTCGTAATAAGCCTGGAAGTCGGACATGACCCCGTGCAGCAGACCGGCATCGGGCAGATGGCTGCCGGCGGCGGGAGCCATCTGTGACTGGATGGCCTGGGTGATGGCCAGACCGGATGCCTTAATTTTATCATTCTGGTTATGGTAAAGAACGGCGATTTTTTTCAACGCCGTCAAAAAGCCCACGCTGGCGCCCCTGTCGCCATCCCGGGCCGGGAAATAGGTGCCGCCGTAAAACGGCTGGCGATTCTGGGTCAGCCAGACCGTCATCGGCCAGCCGCCGCTGCCCGCAATGGCCTGAACGGCGGCCATGTAAACGGCATCGATGTCCGGCCGCTCTTCCCGGTCAACCTTGATGGCGATATAGTTGTCATTGAGAAACCGGGCGATTTCCTCGTTTTCAAATGATTCCTCCTCCATGACATGGCACCAGTGGCAGGTGGAATAACCGACACTGAGCAGGATCGGGCGCCCCAGTTGTCTGGCCGCTTCAAAGGCTTCGTCGCCCCAGGGGTACCAGTTAACCGGGTTGTGGGCGTGCTGAAGCAGGTAGGGGGAGCCTTCGAAAATCAGGCGGTTGATATACCTGGGGCTGCCATCGGGCCGCAGATGCCGGGTACGGGGTTTGTAATCCGGCCCTTTTCCGGCCAGGGCGGCCTGGAGTCTGGATTTCAAAGCGGGGGACTGGGGCATAACCACCTCCTCGGCATACAGGCCGGTAACGGAAACAAATATAAAGAAGCCCAGGGCAATGAGCCCGTTAATTATTTTCATCGAAAACGATCCTTTCTGTGCCCATCCCCGAAAGATGAACTGGCAGCGGCAGATCAGGATGGGCGACCCATTCGGCCATCGAGCCGTCATGCATTCTCGCCCGGGGATTGTCTAAAAGTTCATGGGACACAAACCAGCTTAAGGACGCCCGGTGGCCGGTATGGCAGAAGAAAATATGATCTCCGGTCAAAGGTACGCCCGCTTCTTTAAGAATGTGCGCGATCCGGCGCTTGTCAAAAAATTTTCCTGTTCCAGGGTCAACGAGCCGGTCACCGGTGTATTCGCCGGGACTGCGGAAGGGAAGGAAGAAATGGACCCCCGAGAGCCACATGGCCTCCCCGCCTGTCGAGTTGTCACGGCCTTGACCCGGTAGGTTTTTCATCCAGTTCATGTTAAAAGAATCCATATATGCTGGTGCAGGCATATTGATCTGCCGGCATCAAAAAAATATTCGCATTGGTTGATAAGGCGGTAAAAAATGACCACCCGTGCCATTGTATTTTTGAAAAAAGCCGGTATTCCCCATGACGTCGTTACTTACGATCACCAGGAAAAGGGCGCTGTTTTTGCGGCCCGGGCCACGGCGTTTCCCCTTGAGCAAACCGTCAAGACACTGGTGACCGAAACAGACAGCGCCGCCCACTGCCTGGCCCTTTTGCCCGGTCACCGGCAGTTGAATCTCAAGAAACTGGCCCGGATTCTGGGCGTTAAGCGGATCGCCATGGCCGACACGGCAACGGCCGAACGGTTAACCGGCTATCTCGTCGGCGGGATCAGCCCGTTTGCCACCCGGCACCCGCTGCCGGTGGTCATGGATGCCGCCATCCCCGCCGCGGCCATCGTCATGATCAATGCCGGCCAGCGGGGCACCATGCTGAAAATGGCGCCCGAGGACATCATCCGGGCCATGGCCTGTCGGGTCGCCGACATCGCGCGCTGACCGGATGGCGGACCTGTCGGCATCCCGGTCGGATCAGGTGCCCGGCGCCAACGGGTGCATGTGGATATCCCGCTGGGGAAAAGGGATCCGGATATCATGCTGCGCGAATGCCAGGTAGATGGCACGGTTGAGTTCATGAATAATCCGACCGCGGTCGGCCGGGTCCTTTGCCCAGCAGAGCAGCTCAAATATCAGGCTCGATTCGCCAAACCGCCGGAACCGCACCCGGGGCGCCGGTGTGTCGGCCAGGCTCGGGTTGGCCCGGGCCACTTCCAGCAGGGCCGCTTCGACCCCGTCGATATCCGACCCGAATGCGACTCCAACCCGGATATGAATCCGGAAACGAGGCACCGGGGCGCTTTCGTTGATTACTCTGGTAGTGGACATGATCGCATTGGGGATCGACACCTGCTCGTCATCACGGGTCCGGACCAGGGTGCTGCGCAGGCCGATATCGATCACCTGCCCCCGCTCGCCCGAATCCAGCACAATGTAATCGCCCCGGACAAAGGGTTTGTCGAGGAACAGATTGATGCCACCGAATAAATTGGCCACGGTGTCCTTGGCCGCAATGGCAATGGCGATACTGACAATGCCGGCCGAGGCCAGAAAAGGGGTCGTATCGACACGCCAGATACGAAGCAGTATCATCATGCAGACGATAAAAAGTCCGACCCGGCCAAAATTTTCCAGAAAATAAATATGCTCGGCCCAGACCGGCCGCGCGGCGCACCAGCTTTTGCAGCCGCTTTTCATTATCCGGTTCAAATAATAGGCAATCAGCAGGATGAGAGCCGACCGGGCCAGGGCTGAAAAGAAAAATCCAAACCGTGCCACTGGCGTCGCCACGGCCAGGGCCACCCAGCATCCACCGAGAAAGACAACAGCCCTAAGGGGGTGACGGATCGATACCAGCGTGGCATCTTCAAGCGTTACCCCGATTCGGGCGGCAACAAAACGCAAAACAGGCGGGAAGGCCGCACCGGCAATCATGGCCAGAACGGCAGCCCCGGTGATGATCGCAAATGCCCCGAGGGAACGATGGGCGCTGAAAAACATCATGGCCTGACTGAATTTGTCGATGGTCTGTTCCATGCGTGCCTATTGCCCTTCGAGCAGGAAGTACAAAAGATTATCGGTAAATGCCGGATCTCTGGTTAACCCCAGGTGATTGGAAAAGAGAAACAGCACCTGATCCCACTTGACCGGAGAAATCAGGCGGCTTCCCGTGTCGGGCAGGAGGGCCGGTCGCTCGTCTCCCAGCGCGCTTTCCCGGATGACCACACCATCTCCCGGCCCGGTTTTAAATGTCCGCAGGCGGCCGCCGGGGCGGACTAAAACGGATTTCGGGGTCTGCTCGGAATCACCGGCCACCAGCAGATAGCGCAGCGACGACGGGCGAGGTGTCCGCACATCAAGGGCGGCGAGGAACTGTCTGGCATGGCGCAGCGATTTTGCCAGGTGGTCCAGAGCAATCTGTCGCCGGTCCGCCGGCCGGGAAACACCGGGCAGGAGGACCTTTAGCACCTGATCCTGTTTCGGATCGGCCAGTCCCCACTGATACCGGCGCCAGGTGTCGGGGTCAAACAGGTCGCCCACCGGCATGCCGACGTCGGCAAACACCGTCTGGTGCCGATTGCGCGGGAGTAGTTCGTATAAAGACGGCAGGGTACCCAGCGCCGCGGGCGGGTAGCGGGTAAGCAGCGGTGCCGGCCGGTAGCCGTTGACCAGCCGCGTCAGCGCCTGAACGGCACCCATGTTGGGCGTGCCGATCATCACGACATGCTGAACGTTTCTGCTCCCCGCCCAGGTCAGCGTCGGCAGGGAGCCGTCCGCCGGCAGCGCCTGTGCGCCGTAGCGCAGATAATACCGGGCCACCAGACCACCCATGGAATGGGCAACGATATCGAATTTGACATCGATGTGGCGGATGCCGAAACGTTTTTCGATTTCTCCCTGGACATACTTTTTTTTGACCGCAATGAACCGGTCGAGGGCCGCCGCACTCTCGACAATATCCCGCCGCCAGTCATAGTCAAACTGAAAACAGGTAAAATGCCGGTTGCCATAATCGATCCGGCCGGATTCGGCGAGGCTCTGGTCGCGATATCCACCGATCCCCAAGACATTGAGAATATGCGCGTAGGTATTCTGGGAAAGGGGGTACCCCAGAAAATCGACGGTCACTCGATCCAGGGCGCCGGCCGGGACAACCGCGTCTGTCAGCGTCGACAGCGGTTTACCCGATTTCATGGGCAGTGCGATTCGGGTACCGGCGGCTTTCCCCTTTGCCGAAAAAGGGGCAAAACCGAACCGGCCCCAGATCATGGCCCGTGACTTTCCGTCGCGCAGTTTGGAGCCCAGCAGGCCGGGGATAAGAATGACCGGATTGCGATACGGTGTTTCGTTCTGGGCCAGATTATTGTAAAGACCGCCCAGGTCCGGAGATTTGTAGGCCGGCTGACACGACACGATGGCCCCGAGAATAATGACAGACAGCAGAAAAAAAATCTTCATAAAGAAGTATCCACCCGTTCATGGGTACGCCAGCTCTTATTGCAACCTGAGCCTCAGGTAAATCCTGTGCCGGCGCTCCGCCCCGCTGGCTGGCCGGTTTGGCTCTCCCGCTATCTCCGGAGTGAAGTGATCGATCTACATGTCACACTCATCCGGTCCGCAGGCTCTTCCCTTTAACTGAAAGAAAAATTTCAGGCCTTTCTTTATTCGGTCAGAAAAAATCTTGGGCGAAAAATAGGTCCCGGCGACCTTCTTGTTGATCTCACCGATTGTCGGATAGGGATGAATCGCCGCCGCCAGAGTTGATAATTTGACCTTTCCATTCAGAACAGCCACCCATTCCCCGATCAGGTCTCCGGCGCCCGGCCCCAGAATCTGAACACCGATGGGCTTTTCTTTCCCATCCAGGATCATTTTTATTTTACCCCGGCCTTCTCCCTCGGCGAGGCTGCGATCATTATCTTTAAAATTCTCCGTCCATACGTCATATTTAATCCCCGCGGCGCTGGCCATCCCTTCGTTCATGCCGATACTGCCCAGGGCCGGATCTGTAAACGTGCACCAGGGAAGGTAGGTATAGTCCACCTTCCGGGGCAGACGAAAAACCGCGTTACTGATAACAATGCCGCCCTCATACCCGGCAGCATGGGTAAACTGAAACCCGCCGCCCACGTCGCCGGCCGCATAGATATGCTTCTGGGTCGTGCGCAGCCGACTGTCTACCTTAATCCCCCGGCCGTCAAACGAAACACCGATTGTATCCAGGTTCAGGCCATCCGTATTCGTCCGCCGCCCCATGGCAACCAGGATGGTTTCGGCTTTGATCATAATGGTCTTCCCGGTTTTGTCCGTTAGAGTGACCTGCTTCTCGCCATTGTCCAGGCCGGTACATTTTTCAACGCTCACCTGCAGATGAAAATCAACGCCCTCGCGCTGCATGGCTTCCTGGACGCCGTCGGCCATGTCTTTATCTTCTTTCCCCAGAATCTGACCGGCGCGGTCCACGATCCGAACATGGGTTCCCAGTCGATTAAACGCCTGGCCCATTTCACAGCCAATGGGGCCGGCACCCAGGATAATCATGGATGCGGGCAGGTGATCGAGGGAAAAGATTTCTCTGTTGGTGATGTAGCCGATGCCGTCAAGACCCTTAATGGGGGGGATGGCCGGGGAAGAACCCGTTGCGATGACCCAGGTTTTGGCCGAAATTGTTTCGCCATTGACCCGAATGGCATGTTCATCCGTGAAACGGGGACTGCCGAACATGACCCTGGCCCCCAGCCGGCAAAATCTTTCTTCCGAATCATGTTTCTGAATCACGTCAATAACCGATTGAATTCGCCTGGCCACCGGGTCAAACGCCACCTTGGGGACATCCACCCGGGGCAGCCCGTATTTCTCCCCGTTTTTCATCATGTGATAGACATGGGCACTCTTAATTAACGTTTTGGAGGGCACGCAGCCATAATGCAGGCAGTCGCCGCCAAGAACGGATTCTTTCTCCACCAGTAATGTTTTGGCACCCAGTTGCGCGGCACCGGATGTTACGGTCAATCCGGCGGCACCGCCGCCAATCACGCCGATATCATAGTCAAAATTTGCCATTTTTTCTGCCTTGGTTTCAGTTTCAATAATACGTCATCCTGGTGAGTTGCCCCGGTACAGTTAACGGGGCAAAATCATTTCATCCGGCAAGTGGATATGCCAAAGGGAACATATGCGGGACACCACCTGATTGTGGCGGTAAAAAGAGGAACCCCGCCAATGATCCCCCACCAGCTTTTAAAGTATACCCCGGCCGCAAGTATAATAAGGCCCAGAATGACGCGGGCAATCCGATCGGTTCCGCCGATATTTGCTTTCATCATTGATTCCCTTTCTACAATATCGATAGATTAACTGACTGATAATCGCCTGATGTCGATCATCACCGTATCCGTCGGATGATTGAGAAAATCCTTACATTATTTCATGGAATCAGGCGGGGAAGATAAACCAGCGACAGCAACTGCCACGAAGTTCATCACTGGCGGTGAATCGGATATTTATTTCAGATGGTCATTAATTTTGCACTGAATCCGGTCACGGGATTCTTGTGACAGTGTGGCGGAAGGCGGATCACCGGTATCGGTCGCCGACATGGCCTTGACCACCCGGCGCAGAAAAAGCAGCTGCCGGCGGTACCGGGCACAATACCGGCACATCATCAGGTGAATCCGTATGCCGATGCGCTGATACAGAGGCAGCGTCCGGTCCATGGAGGCCGATACCAGACGGGATATTTCGCTGCAGTTGAATAGCCAGTGTGCCATCGGTTTTAACCCGGTATGTGTAAAAGCATAATACTACTCCGGCTGCCTGGGGTCGGTGAACCAGTTTTTTTCAACGCAATTCCGCAGCAGCATCCGTGCGCGGTGGAGAATGACCCAGCAGTTCGTCGCCGAGATATCGAAGAACTTACAGATTTCGTCGGTGCTCAAGCCATCCATCTCTCTGAGGGTGAATACTTCGCTCTGTCTGGCGGGCAGAACGGAAAGACAATAGTAGAGAATTGCCAGAAATTCTTTCTGTTTATATAGCTCGTGCGGATCGGCGGCCCAGAGCGCCGGTTTATCCCGCCATTGACCGTTTTTGGTAAAAAACGACTCGATGGGCGCCTCGGAGGCGTCAATATGCACATCTCCGCGTTCCCGGGCGTGTTTACGGAAATAATCGATGATCTTGTGCTTGAGTATCCCGGTCAACCATGTTTTTTCCGAAGACTGCCGCTTGAAATTTTTACGGGCGCCCAGGGCGGCGAGCAGGGCTTCCTGAACCATTTCCTCGGCCGTGGCCGGGTCCCGCACCCGGGACAGGGCGAAGGCAAACAGGTAATCGCCGTACCGGTCCACCCATGTGGCTGGATCACTTGGCTGCGGGGATGTTTTGGACGGGCTCAATTTATGGGGTCTCCAGTCGGGTCCGGACAGGTGCCGGGGAAGTGTTCATATCACAGTTAAACAGTCTTCAGGGGAACTGTGTGACAGGATGTTGAGATGGCAAGGATTTCAAAAATGGGCCGATCCCTGCCGGATATGCCAAATATTGTCGAAATCCGTCGCGTGCCATTCCGGTCATGGCCGCACCCGATTAACATAGCCGATCCTGATGGCCGGAAAGGTTAGCAGACGGCATCGTTTCTTTCAAGGTGCCGGAGACGTTTTGTCAATTTTTTGCCAGTGCACAAGATCTTCGGGGCGATCCACGTCGTTGAGCGGAGTGAGCAGGATGGGGCGCAGGTTCAGGCTGGCGGCCCGGGCAAGGGTGTCGGCCCGGACGGTGGCCGTGCCCCAGGCAATGTCGGTAAAGAGGGCGGGAACAGCCTGCCCCGGAGGCGGCAGCCGCAGGCCGATGAGATAGTACCCGCCGTCGATGGCCGGACCGATGACAAGGTCGTTTGTCGCCAGGCGCTCAAACGCCCCGACCACGACAGCCGCGGTGATACCGGGGATATCTGACCCGATAATGATGACAGCAGGGCAGCCGTCGGCCGCGGCATCTTGCGCCGCCCGCGCCATCCGCTGGCCGATATCGCCGCTGGCCTGGGCCTGATACCGCAGATCAGCGCCCAGCCATTGCCGCATCTTCCGCCGCCCTCCCCCCGCGTAGCGGATCTCTACCACCGCCGGACGCAACCGGGCCGCCTGCCGGGCTTCTTTGAGAATATGCCGGGTCATTCGACGCTGCAGATCGGCGGCACCGGCTGGACCCAGGGCCGGGATCAGACGGGTTTTGGTGGTACCGGCTTCCGGATAGCGGGTAAACAGGCAGATCCGTTCCCTTCGGGCGGCAGTCGGTGTCATCGGGGATAGATGACCAGCCGGTCCCCGGGATGAATCGCTTTTCGATAGTTGAGACGGTTCCAGATCAGCAGCGCCGGCAGCGGGATGCCGAACTGGTCGGCGATACGGGTCAGGGTGTCACCCTTCTTGACGATGTAAATACGGTTTTGTTTGAGCGTGGCCAGTTTCCGGATCTGTTTTTTCAGCCGGCGGAAAAATCCCCGGGCCGCACCCTTGGGAATC
>Ga0256846_1000219_pt1 | contig 24641 bp, 21 predicted proteins | sample TevniametaG_FD_189098 | JGI IMG/M metagenome (GOLD analysis project Ga0256846, IMG submission 189098) | Tube worm associated microbial communities from hydrothermal vent at the East Pacific Rise, Pacific Ocean - Tevnia | ecosystem: Host-associated > Annelida > Integument > Unclassified ...
AGGGACAGATCATCAATCTCAACTTTATATTGTTTATTTTTGGTATCATTATCATATTGAATATCAGAATATGATGATTTTCCGGATATTGATTCTTCTTTTACCGGCAATGAAATAGTTAATTCAGATACAGCCTTTGCAATACTATTTATGGCATTAATTTGAGCTGATAGCTGTTCATTGCTGTTCTCCATTGCAATGGCTTTTCTCATTTCTGCTTCTGCTCTTTTTTCAAGGGCTTCTGTCTTTCTTTGCTCAAGGAGATCTAAAGGCTTATTAAAAGAATTGGAAATTTTATTGAAGTCTTTGAGTTTTTTTTCGATTTCAGAAGGGAGAACACCTTTTTTAAGCAGATCAATTATGTACATGAATGTAAAAATATCATCGATACTGAACAATTCCCTGCCGTTTTTTTTATAAACTGTAATATAACTTTTAAATCTATCCATTATAAAATGAATTACAGGCTTTGAACAGGCAAGTTCAAAGGAAAGCTGTGCCATTTTAAGAAAATTTTCTCCGGCCATTTCATTCGCCTCAAATATCACATTGTTTTCAGAGAGGTATTTGTTGTCAAAATTTTAATATCGTATACTTTTAAGTTACCATAAAATCATCTTTTGAAAAAGAAAAAACTTAATTTCAAAGGTTTATTTTATTAAAAATCAGATTTTCATAAATTATTTGTTTTATCTTTGACAAAAAAAGTGTAATTATTTATTCAATGAAAAACAATAATTTTTAAGGAGACATTGATAAATGATTATTATTTCAAATGTTACATATCCACCGGAAAGTTCCCATGAAATTGCAAAAAGGTTTCTTACAGCACCTGCACTGCCTGAGTTTCTCACAAAACGAGGTCCCTATATTTCCACAAACAGGTCCGAAGGTGTTCATTCAATGACACTGTATGAAGTTGATAATTCCCGCCTTGCAGAAGGTCTCCAGGAAGTTGGAAGAAGCCTTGCCATATATATTGGCGTGCCGGGATATTCATATGATATCTTAACCTATTATGAAACCGAAGAAGGTCTTAGAATGATTGGCATGTAAATGATATATGCCCTCATGGTGTCTATCCAATCAGGTCAAGGGAAAGTCTGCTCCAGAGCTCTAAATTAAGAGCTCTGGCTTTAATGGTTTGAATCCAGGTGAAACCTGCAAGCTCTTCACCACCTGTATAATCATCCGGATGTCTGGTCAGCATAGTAAACACGATACCAATGTGTACTGATCCGACATCAGTTGTTTCTTCATTGATTATACCGGTAAATTGAGGCTTGTCACCTGAACTGATTTTTATTAATTCCTCGTCAAGTTCCCTTTGCATGCCTGCAATAATGGTTTTTTCAGGATCATTTGGATCCTCTTCAGCATCAACAGGGTTAATATGTCCGCCAATACCAACAGACCAAAGGTCGTGCAGCCTCTTTTCACTGCCTTTTCTTTTATATACGGCAATATTTTTTAAGTCCTTTGTTAAAATCATTATATAGGGAATTATCTGTTTATAGTCTGGATTTTTTTCAACACTGTTACGTTCCTTAAATTCAAAGTTAAATTGTGAGCATGTCTTATAAAACAATTCCTGTTTGATCCTGAAAACGCTCTTTTTTTTAACCCATTGATCCGGCAGATTTTTTCGTTTAACACATAATACTTTTTCCATTTTATTTCCTTAAAATAATATAAAATTGTATTTAAATTACCACCTTTTCTATGCAATGTGTATCTGTTTTTTATATTTAGATTCCAGAATATTACTGGATAAAGTTGAGTTATTTATAATAAGATGATATTTTTAAATCCATGGTTACCAGAGAAAAAGTTTTGGTTACAGGGGGTGGAGGCTTTCTAGGGAGAGCAATAGTTAAAAAGCTTTTAAAAGATAAAGTGATTGTAAAATCATTTGCCAGGAACCTTTACCAGCAACTTTCCAGACTCGGAGTTGAACAGATTCAGGGCGATCTGTCAAATAAAAATGATGTTGTCAATGCATGCAAAGGGTGCACTTCTGTCTTTCATGTTGCTGCAAAACCCGGTATCTGGGGTACCTGGCAGGAATATTACAGCGTAAATTATATTGGGACCTTGAATGTAATTAAAGCTTGTAAAAAAAATAAAGTTTCAAGATTAATTCATACAAGTTCTCCAAGTGTTATTTTTAATGGTAAAGATATGGAAGGAGTGGATGAAACTTATCCCTATCCTGAGAAATTTGAAGGATATTACTCTGAAACCAAAGCCATGGCAGAAAAAATCGTATTAGGCTGTTCCTCCAATACCCTTAAAACAATCATACTTAGACCTCATCTGATCTGGGGACCTGGAGACAACCATCTCATACCTGGTATTATTAAAAGGAGTAAACGCCTTAAAAAAATAGGCAGAACCGATGATCTTGTTGATACGATTTATATTGACAATGCAGCGGATGCCCATGTTCTTGCCTGGGAAAAATTAAAAAAAAATCCAGGCTTATCTAAAAGTATCTATTTCATCAGTCAGGATCAACCCATTTCAAAGTGGGAAATGGCTGACAGGTTTCTGCAAGCTGCAGGTTTACCTCCGGTCAAGGGATATGTATCAAAAAAAACTGCTTTTTGGGCAGGTGCAGTGTTTGAAATATTTTATAGATTATTCAATATTAAAAAAGAGCCGGTTATGACAAGATTTGCAGCAAAAGAACTTGCAACTTCCCATTGGTTTGATATTTCAAAAGCGAAAAATGAGCTTGGCTATGTGCCAAAGGTGTCAATAGAACAAGGACTTGAAAAACTAAAAGAATGGTATGAAAAACAAAATGTTTGAAACTAATGTTCCTAAGTTTATAAAAAGTATAGTATTTGCTGTAAAAGGTTTTAAGGATAATCAATGTATTCTGCGTGCATCTGCATTGACTTTTTACACTCTTTTATCAATTGTTCCTGTTATGGCAATGGCCTTTGGTGTATCAAAGGGATTTGGCCTTGAAAAAATGTTTGAAACACAACTCCTTGCAAGCTTCCCAGGCCAGGAACAAGCCACAGGTAAAATTATTGCCTTTTCCTCAAACCTTTTAAAAGAGACCAAAGGCGGACTCATGGCCATCCCCGGAATTATTTTACTTATATGGTCTGTAATAAAAATGTTCAGTTACATAGAAGCTGCATTCAATACAATATGGTGGGTCAACAGCCACAGAACATGGGTAAGGAAATTTTCTGATTACATTGCACTGTTTATTGTATCTTCTTTTTTTCTGATTTTTTCAGGAAGTATAACTATCTTTATAACAACTGAACTCTCATCTTTTCTTAGTATGATTCCATTTGTAAAGATCCTGTTTAAATTCATTCCGTTCTTAACCTCTTCTCTTGTTTTTATATTTTTTTATATTTTTATTCCAAATACAAAGGTGAGCTATAAAGCTGCCTTGGTGGGAGGTCTGTTTGCCGGAATATCATATCAGATGATCCAGATTATTTATTTAAATTTCCAGGTTGGTGTTACACACTATAATGCAATTTATGGAAGTTTTGCTGCATTGCCGCTTTTTCTAATATGGCTTCAGATAAGCTGGATAATCCTGCTGGGAGGAGCTGAAATATCCTTTGCCCTGGAAAATATAGATTATCTGGAAAAAGAAAACTGTGATATCAATTCAATAAGCATGAAAATGAAAAAGCTCATCTCTTTGAGAATAATACTGCTGTGTGTCAGAAGATTCAAAGACAGTAAACCATCCCTGTCTGCATCTGAGATATCAAATATTCTCAGAATACCAATTAAAATCATACGTTCCGTTCTGGAGATTCTTATTAAATGCAATATTCTTGCAGAAGTTCTAAGGAGTGAGGGGAAAAGAGGTTTTCAACCTGCAAAAGACATTGAAGCTTTCAGTCTCATGGATGCCATTGAAATTTTGGAGAATAACGGAGAGGATAAAGATGTAAATATTGCAGGAACAATTGAAGTTGAAGCGCTAAACGACAGCCTTGAAGAGTTTGCCAAAGCAGCTTGTGCCTCAAGGGGGAACCGGTTATTTAAAGATATATAGGATTGTTCTGTTCTGTTTGTTCAATCAGTTGTTATTCTGAAGAATTCTTTTATCTGGGCTTCTTTCTTTTTTAATTTTTCAATAATCATACGGATAACCTGAATATTGGTCCCGACCTTCTGAAATGAATTTTTGATTGTTACAGGTACTGGATTACCGCTGTGTCCTATTCCAGCCTTTTGTGTCAGATAATCTGCAAGATTGATTATTAATGTCATATGCTGCATTTTTACAGGACATTTTTCAGGATTATGGTGATATCTGCATGGGGTTAAAATGGCATCAGGAAAATTCCATCTTTTCATTAACAGAGCGGCAAGGGAGGCATGGTTAATTTTTAACAGATCGTTTTCTGCAACATAGAGGGTCATTTTTTCTTCAATTGCCCTTTGCCGTACTTCAATATACTCTTCTTTAAAATATATTGAGAGTATTACTTTGCCCATGTCATGGAGCAGGGCAGGGACAAAAATTTTATCAGCAATGGAGGGATTGGTTCGTTTAGCAAGCTCTTTTGCAGCTGTAGCACATCCAATGGCATGTATCCACAGGACTTTCATATCAAGGCCAAGGCCGGATTTTTCTGTAAAAGATGACAAAATACTCATGGCAAGAGCTATTCCGATAATCTCATCAAAACCTATAACAGTGATAGCTCTTTTTATTGTTGCGACCTTGGTTCTCTGGCCATAATAAACCGAGTTTGATAATACAAGAAGTTTATTGGTTACGCCCTGATCAAAGGAGATAATTTCTGCAAGCTGCTCGGTTGTTGTTTTAGAATCAGAAGCAGCAGAAATAATCCTGTCAACAACAGCAGGCAGTGTTGGCAGATCACTGTCTTTTCTTTTTATAAGTTCAATAACTTTTTCTCTTATATCCATGGTTTTATATATTTAATTTTTAATATTGAGGAGCACAAGAAGCCTTTTTTAAATTTTACTAAAAAATTAATGGAAATGGGTAATATTAATATTATTCTGCTGACTCATCTCATCAAATTTTTTCCTGAGAAATTGTTTGAATTTATTTCTGGTAACAGGCCACAGAAGCAGTAAACCTGCACAATCAGTCAAAACACCTGGTGTAAGAAGAACTATGCCTGCAACAAAAATAATAAGAGCATCCAGGAGTTCTTCTTTTGGAACAATGCCCTGATCAAGGTTGTTCCTGACTTTAACCATTGTGTTAAGGCCTTCCATCCTTGCAAGGTAGGCCCCGGCAAATCCCGTTGCAATCACAAGCAGAATTGTGTTCACAGCACCGATAACAGTACCGATTTTAATAAGAAAAAATAATTCAATTACAGGGATTAAGGTAAAAGCCAAAAAAAGTTTTAATAACATTATATAGTATCTCTCCTAAAATTAGTAGAATATCTTAAATATCAATAATAGCATAATCTTTTAATAAAGACTCTGTTTGGAATATTATACATAATCAGATAAAAGCAAGTTTAATTTAATAAATCCACGGGCCGGTAATTGTTGGTTTTTCCATGGAAAGCTTTAATTGATCCACAAACATTTTCCTTGGAATTTCCACACCACCCATTCTTAATAGATGTTGTGATGTGACCTGGCAGTCTATAAAGTCAAAATTCAAGTCAGAAAGAAAAGCTGAAAGAGTAACCAGGGCAATTTTTGATGCATCATTTACAAGGTGAAACATTGATTCTCCAAAGAAACAACCTCCAAGGGAAACACCATAAAGCCCGCCCACAAGTTTCTGATCCTTCCAGCACTCAACCGAATGTGCAAAGCCTTCTTTATGAAGTTTAATATAGGCATCTATCATCTCATTGGTCAGCCAGGTTTCTTCAAGTTTGTCAGTCCGGCTGCTGGCACATTTCATGATTACATTCTCAAATGCCCTGTCAATTGAAATGGTAAAATAATTATTTTTTATTTTTTTACTTAAACTTCTTGAAATATGTATTTTTCCAGGATAGATAACAAGTCTTGGGTCAGGCGACCACCACAGAATTGGTTCTCCATTGGAATACCAGGGAAAAATTCCGTTGCTGTATGCAAGCAGGATTCTTTCAGTTAAAAGGTCGCCTCCAACACAAAGCAGGCCATTGGGTTCAGCAAGAGAGGAAGGCGGAAATTCCAGGCTGTTTGACAGTTTAAAAACCGGCATATGCCAAATCAGGTCTTAACTTGTATAGTTAAATGTCAGTTTATTATTTCTAAGACCAATGGATACTTTACCACCCCTGGATAATTTTCCAAAGAGGATCTGATCAGACAGTTTATCCTTGATTTCAGACTGTATTAAACGTTGTAATGGCCGTGCACCAAATTTCGGATCATACCCTTTTTTTGCAAGAAAAGAACGTGCCTTTCTGGAATAAATAAGAGTGACTTCTTTTTCCTTAAGCAGCTCTTTTAATATATGCATATCTTTATCAACAATCATCTCCATGATTTTCTGGGATAAGTGGTTAAACTGAACTATTGCATCCAGTCTGTTCCTGAATTCAGGGCTGAACATTTTTTCAACTGCCTTAATCCCATGGGACTTAAGTTGAGTTAACTCATTTTCAAATCCTATCTGGTTGGAGCTCATCTCACGTGCTCCGGCATTGGAGGTCATAAGAATAATCACATTTCTGAAATCAGCAGATTTACCATTATTGTCTGTTAAAGTTGCATAATCCATGATCTGGAGTAAAATATTATAAAGATCCAGATGGGCTTTTTCAATCTCATCGAGCAAAAGTATGCAATGGGGATGTTTTCTTATGCTGTCCGTTAATATGCCACCCTGATCAAAACCGACATAACCCGGAGGAGCGCCAATCAGCCTTGATACAGCATGTTTTTCCATATATTCACTCATATCAAATCGCAAAAATTTAATTCCCATGTTTTTGGCAAGTTGTTTTGCAACCTCTGTTTTCCCGACTCCTGTAGGGCCAATAAAGAGAAAAGAGCCTATGGGCCGTTCAGGGGAAGACAGTCCGGCCCTTGAACGTTTAATAGCAGTAGTGAGTGTTCTGATGGCATCATCCTGGCCGAATATAACGTTAAATAGTTTTTTATCAAGTTTTTTAAGATTTTTTTTATCAGAAGAAGAAACATTGACAATGGGGATTTTTGCAATCTTGGATACAATATATTCAATGTCCAGGTGATTGATCTTTTTTTTATTCTTTTTCTTATTTAATCTTAAATATGCTCCTGCTTCATCCATAACATCAATGGCCTTATCAGGAAGGAATCTGTCATTAATAAACCTTGCAGAAAGCTTTGAAGATGCTTCAATAGCTTCATCAGTATATTCAAGTTCATGATGTTTTTCATAATAAGGTTTAAGTCCATGTAAAATTTCAATGGACTCTTCAATTGTTGGTTCACCCACATCAATTTTTTCAAATCTTCGGGAAAAAGCCCTGTCTTTTTCAAAATGATTTTTATACTCTTCATAGGTGGTGGTACCAACACATTTGATTTCTCCGTTTGACAAAACAGGTTTTAAAATATTTGAAGCGTCCATTGAACCGCTGGTGGTCGCTCCTGCACCAACAACAGTGTGGATTTCATCAATGATTAAAAGAGCATTGTCCCTGGCTTTAAGCTCATTGATAACATCTTTGAGCCGTTGTTCAAAGTCGCCACGATATTTTGTACCGGCAAGGAGTGTCCCCATATCAAGGGAAAAAAGTTCACAATTTTCCAATAATGAAGGAACGGTTTTTTGTTGGATTTTCAAGGCAAGACCTTCTGCAATGGCGGTTTTTCCAACACCTGGATCACCAACAAGGATTGGGTTGTTTTTACGTCTTCTGCAAAGAACCTGCATCACTCTGTCGGTTTCATTTGATCTGCCGATTAAAGGATCAATTTTACCTTTTTGAGCTTTTTTAATTAAATCGGTTGTATATAACGCAAGGGGGCTTGCATTCTTTGTACGTTGTTTTTCCTTGGAAGGCTGTCTGAATTTTTTAGGTGAATTGTTTTCCTTGGGAGAACTTTGGGCAGCTGGCTGGTTATGGGAGATATAATTTAATACATCAATCCTTTCAAGGCCTTTAGATTCAAGAAAATGGGCTGCATGGGAATCCTTTTCAAGAAAAATGGACGCAAGAATATCACCAAGGTTAACCTCACTTTTTTCGGCTGAACGAGCTTGATTAATAGCTCTTTGAATCATCCTCTGAAAACCGATTGTCTGCTGGAGCACATACTCTTCCTGTTTATCAATCTTTGTCATCTTTTCATTAAAAAATATTTCAAGATCTGTTTTGATTTTTTCAGGTTCAACTCCGCAATTTTTAATAATTTCTGATCCAGAGTCATGGTTAAGGATAGCAAATAAAACATGTTCAACGCAAACATATTCATGTCTTCTTTTTTTAGCTTCACGGACTGCAAATCCAAGAGCTGAACTTAATTCTTTACTTATCATGTTCTTACTCCTTCTCCATGGTGCATTTTAAAGGAAAACCCTGTGCCTGTGCAAGAGTGTGTACAGTTTCAATTTTTGTTTCAGCAATTTCACGTGTATATATTCCACAGATTCCTTTACCGCTTCTATGTACATTAAGCATTATTTCATTCGCTTTTTCAAGGGTTTTTCTGAAAATTTTTATGAGGATCTCAACAACAAAGTCCATGGTTGTATAATCGTCATTTAAAATAATAACTTTATACATTGGCGGCAGTGAACTTTTTTCTCTTCTTTTGGAAGAAGATCTAATGGATATATTGGTGCCTGTTTGAGCCATAATTATTTACCACAGCATTTTTTATATTTTTTACCACTTCCACAGGGGCAGGGGGCATTTCTGCCGATTTTAGCACTTTTATTTTTTATGGGCTGATTAATTGTTGATCCGTCAGAATGTGAAAAAGAAAGTTCATTCTGATCAGGTTTTTTTACATTTGACTTAAAATCACCAGAGCTGATCTGAATCTTAAAAAGAATCCGAAGTGTATCTTCTTTGATGCGGTGGATAAGATCTTCAAACATTGCAAAACCTTCCCGTTTATAAATAATAAGAGGGTCCTGCTGACCATAACTCCTTAATCCTATACCTTCTTTAAGATGATCCATGGATAGAAGATGATCTTTCCACAGTGAGTCAACAGTCTGAAGCATGATAAACCGTTCAAGCTGTCTGAACTGATCTTTTCCAACCATCTCTTCTTTTTGAAAATATATATTTTTTGCTTTTGATATAATAAGGTCAATCAGTTCTTCCTTTTCAGACTCATCATTGAGGTCTGAATCAATATTAATTTTAAAATTAAACTGGTCAAATATACGGTCATTTAATCCTTTGATATCCCAGTCCTGGATTTTAATTTTTGCCTGTTCAAATTCAGATATAATATCAAGGGTGATCTCTTCGATCATTTCAATTATGCTGTCTTTTAAATCATAACCCAGTAATGCTTTTCTTCTTTGACTATAGATTGCATCCCTCTGCTGATTCATAACATCATCATAATCAAGCAGATGTTTCCTGATTTCAAAGTTTTGTCCTTCGACTTTGGCCTGGGCATTCTCTATGCCTTTGCTGATCAATTTATGCTCTATGGGCTCGCCTTCGCCTATACCAATCTTATCCATGATTGCATGAATCCTGTCTCCACCAAATATCCGCATCAGATCATCTTCAAGGGAAAGATAAAATTTTGAAGATCCCGGATCTCCCTGCCTGCCGGAACGACCTCGTAACTGATTATCAATCCTTCGGGATTCATGTCTTGAGGTTCCGAGAATATGAAGGCCGCCCAACTCTTTTACTCCTTCTCCCAGGACAATATCAGTACCCCTTCCTGCCATATTGGTCGAAATTGTTACCACACCTTTCTGACCGGCATTGGCTACAATTTCTGCTTCTGATTTATGATGTTTGGCATTGAGTACGGAATGCTTTATACCCTTTTTTTTAAGTTTTTTACTTAAATTTTCTGATACATCAATGGAAATAGTACCAACAAGAACCGGCTGTCCGGTTTTGGATAATTTGATAATATCTTTAATTACAGCATTAAATTTTTCTTTTTTTGTTTTGTAGATAACATCCGGCATATCATTTCTAATCATGGGAAGATTTGTGGGAATCACAATTACGTCAAGATTATATATTTTTTTAAATTCAGATGCTTCGGTTTCTGCAGTTCCGGTCATGCCGGAAAGTTTTTCATACATTCTGAAATAGTTCTGAAATGTCACCGATGCAAGGGTCTGGTTCTCATTTTCAATTTTTACATTCTCTTTTGCTTCAAGGGCCTGGTGCAATCCTTCACTGTATCGCCGTCCTTCCATAAGTCTGCCGGTAAATTCATCAACAATAATTACCTGATTATTTTTTACAACATAATCAACATCTTTTTTAAATAATTTATGGGCTTTGAGTGCCTGGTTAAGATGGTGTAAAGTTTCAATATTTCTAGGATCATAAAGATTTTCAACATTCAGCAGTTTTTCACCATGGGCTATTCCTTCTTCAGTTAACATTACACTTTTAGACTCTTCATCAATTGTATAGTGCACTTCTTTTTTAAAACTTGGTAAAATTGTATCTATCTGGTGGTAAAGGCCTGTAGAGTCATCTGTCGGGCCTGATATGATCAGAGGTGTTCTTGCTTCATCTATTAAAATTGAATCTACCTCATCAACAATGGCAAAATTAAGATCACCCTGGCACAAATCTTCCTTATCAAATTTCATATTATCACGTAGATAATCGAATCCGAATTCATTGTTCGTACCATAGGTTATATCTGAGCTGTATGCATCTTTCCGTTCCTGATCATTCATATTGTGTAAGATCACACCAACGGAAAGTCCTAGAAAATTAAATAGTTTGCCCATCCATTCAGAATCTCGACTGGCAAGGTAATCATTAACAGTTATGATATGCACACCTTTACCAGTAAGAGAATTCAGGTAAGCTGCCAGGGGAGCAACAATGGTTTTACCCTCTCCTGTTTTCATCTCAGCTATTGCGCCGTTGTGAAGAACAATGCCGCCAATGAGCTGAACATCATAATGGCGCATCCCAAGGCACCTGAAAGAGGCTTCCCTTGCAAGGGCAAAAGCCTCGGGAAGAATATCTTCAAGTGTGGTTCCATCCTTAACTCTTTTTCTGAATTCTTCTGTTTTTTCAGGGAACTGAGTATCAGTTAATTTTTTCATCCGGGGTTCAAGATCATTGATGGCCTGAACAATGGGATGCATTTTTTTAATGATTCTTTCGTTGCTGGACCCGAAAAGTTTTGTAAAAAAGTCTGTAAACATTAAATTATCCTGTTATTTGTTTTAAACAAATTAAATATTAATTAAAATATAAACATTTTTTAAGAAATAAAAAGGAAAAATAAAAAAAAACTGGATCTTCAGATAGGATAAAAATTTTTCAATTAAGAATATATTTTGCTGGATTAACAGGAGTACCGTTTATTCTGACCTCATAATGAACGTGTGGGCCGGTGCTTCTGCCTGTATTTCCAAGTAAGCCCAGAACATCTCCTCGTTTAACAGTGGTCCCGGTTTTTACAAGTATTTTATTCAGGTGACCATACTTTGTTACAATCCCATGACCATGGTCAATTGTTACAAGATTGCCGATTAACAGCTTTTTACCTGCATAGGAAACCCTGCCATTAGCAGTAGCAATAATTTTTGTACCTTTTTTGTTTGCTATATCAAGGCCGGAGTGGAATTCATTAAGTCCTGTAAAAGGAGATTTTCTATATCCGAATTTAGAAGATATCCAGCCATCCACAGGTTTTATGGATGGAGTTGATGCAAGAATATTCTTTTTCTTGTGAAGTTCTTTAATTAACTCTTCAAAATCCTGGGTCTGTTTGATTGTCGCAAGGGATGTCTGTCTGACCTGTTCATGCATCTCACGTATCAGATTGTTATGCTTTACTTCCGGTTCCAGATTATAGTCAAGATCTGTGTTTGGGACACCACCTATACCGATAAGGCCGCTTGAATCATCTGATTGCGCAATATCTGCAATTAGTCGGACTCTATTTTCAAATATACAGAGATTTTTCACCTGCTTTTTAAGTTCAGTAATATTTTCTGCAAAGCTCTGGATCTGTCTTCTCTGGGATTTTATCTCCTCCTGCTGTTCAGTAATTGTGTTGTTAAGGCTTTTGTTTTTAAAGGAGGTGGATTTCAGCCTGTAATAGTCAACACCAGTATAAAGTAAACCTGTGAACATGAAAAACAGAATAAGAAAAAATAAGTAAGCAATATATTGTGGAACATTAAGTTCTTTTATATCTGTTTCCGACCCGGTATGAAACCATATTTTAAAATTTTTCTTCATTACATCCTTTATTAAAGGTATATTTGGCTTGTGTCAAGGGATAATTTAATAAAAATTTAAATTTTATCCAAACCAAAATGTTCCTCAAGATTAAAAATAATATTCATATTCTGTATAGCCTGTCCTGCCGCACCTTTCAAGAGATTATCAATGGATGAAACAATTACCAGTATATTGGAATTTTCTTCCTTATAAAATCCTATGTCACAAAAATTACTGTACATAACGTTCAGTATATCAGGGATGGAGCCTTTTTGCAAAATTCTTATGAAATATTTTTTTCCATAGTAATTGTAAAATATCTCTTTTATATCATTCCTGGTTATATTTTTCTTAACATTTAAATATATTGTAGTAAGCATTCCCCGTGTGACAGGCAGCAGATGTGGTACAAAAGTTATCTTAATTTTATCTTTAGCATATTCACTTAGTTTTTCCTCCATTTCCGGAGTATGTCTGTGGTTGCCGATCTTATAGGGTTTAAAGGATTCATTTGCTTCACAAAAATGGGTTGCAAGGGAGAGTGATCTTCCTGCACCACTTACTCCGGATTTAGAATCAGAAATTATGGAATCAGTTTTAATGACGTTTTCCTTTACAAGGGGAATCATTGGTAAAAGAAAACTTGTAGGATAACACCCGGGATTTCCAATAATTTTTGCATTTTTAATCTCAGGTCCATATATTTCGCTCAGCCCATACACACTCAGATCATTGAGCTGTTTACAGGTATGCTCCTGGTAAACTGATTCGTAGAGGCTGACATCTGAGAACCTGAAATCTGCTGAAAGATCGATAACACAAATACCGTTCCTATAAAATCCCGGCATGAACTCCATTGAAATTTTATGGGGCAGACAGAGAAAAACAATATCAACCTGTTCTGAAATTTTATCTATATCAAGTGTCTGGTATTTTTGATCAGTAATATTGTTGAATGCAGGAAAAATATCAGAGACCGCTTGTCCGTCAAATGCTCTGGATGTAACAATTGACAGGTCTGCTTCAGGATGACTTAAAACCAGCTTGATTAACTCACATCCTGTATAACCTGTCCCTCCGATAATGCCGACTCTAATCATGATGCATGTTCCCAGTGATAATTAGTAATGAGAAAATTACTGCCAGATTATGTAACTAACAAATTGATTTATAATTTTCAATGATTATTTCCCTGATATCATATAAATCGGCTTATTAAATAAAACCCTTAAATATTTTATATTTTTGATTTTATTTAAGTGGACAAACCAAATCGCTTCATATATTATACTCCAAACTTTTCAGGAGGGTTTAATGGGTATTAATTTTATTGATGGCAATGAAGCCTGTGCAGCAGGTGCAATAGCAGCAGGTTGTAATTTTTTTGCAGGGTATCCCATTACTCCTGCAACATCCATATACAATTATATGCTTAAAGCAATGCCCCTGATTGACGGTATATGCCTTCAGGGGGAAGATGAGATTGCATCCATTGGTTATTGCCTGGGTGCCTCCATGACTGGTAAAAAAGTTATGACAGCAACCTCCGGCCCTGGAATCAGTCTTTACAGTGAGAATGTCTCCTTTGCCATTGGAAGTGAAATTCCCATTGTAATAATTGATGTTCAGAGACTTGGTCCTTCCACTGGTTCAGCAACAAAAGGTGCTGACAGTGATGTTAATTTTGTACGCTATTGCAATAGCAGCGGGATTCCAGCCTATGTTCTTGCACCGTCAGATGTCAAGGACTGTTTCCTCCTCACTGCCCATGCATTTAATATTGCGGAAACATTACGCTGCCCAGTATTTATTTTATCCAATAAAGAGATCGCATTGACAAAAAAATCCATTGATTTAAATGCATTGCAATTGCCTGAAATTAAAAACAGAACCATGTCTGATAAAAAGGATAAGTTTTTACCATTTGAAACCGATTCAGATGATAAATCCCCTGATTTTCTTCCCATTGGCTCCAAAACCTTAGTACGCCAGACTTCTTCCACACATGGTATAAACGGGTATATCACCATAGATCCAAAGGAGATTTCCAATATTAATTTAAGGCTTGAAAAAAAAATAGAAACATCCCTGGATCACTTTCTGTTTTTTGATGAATTTATACAGCCTGGAAAAGACAATTTAATAATTACCTATGGCATTTCTTCAGCTTCTGCAATTGAAGCATCCAGAATCGCTTTTAAGAAGTCATGTAATATTTCAGTTCTTATACTTAAAACCCTGTGGCCTGTCAGCGATGACCTCATTAGGAAAAAGGCAGAAAAATATCAGAACATAATTGTTCTTGAGATGAACCAGGGTCAGTATGTTAATGAGATAAGACGTGTTCTGCCCGATAAGAGCATTCAGTTTTTAGGCAAGATGAATGGGACTTTGATAAAACCCCATGAAATAATTGAGGTGATAAAACAATGAAATCTTTCATAAACAACCAGCGCCCCCTTGTTTTCTGCCCGGGATGTTCCCATGAAAAAGTTGTCCATGCCCTTGATAAAGCTCTTATAAGCATGAATATACAGGGATCTGATGTTGTGATTGTAAGTGATATCGGATGCTCCGGCCTTTTTGATACTTTCTTTAATACCCATGCATTCCATGGACTTCATGGAAGGGCATTGACCTATGCAACCGGGATTAAAATGTCCCGCCCTGACCTTAAAGTTATTGTAACCATGGGTGATGGAGGGCTTGGAATTGGAGGTGCACACTTCATTAATACTGTAAGAAAGAATATTGATCTTACATTGCTTGTGCTTAATAATTTTAATTATGGCATGACAGGCGGCCAGGCCTCTTCAACTTCTCCAACTGATGCTATCCTGGGCTCTTCATTTTTAAATAAAATAGATAATCCAATAGATGTCTGCCTGCTTGCAAAGGGAGCAGGCGGACAGTATGTAAAAAGAGCATCCAGCTATCAGAATGACCTTGCTGAACAATTGGAAGAAGCCATTGAGTTTAAGGGTTTTTCCCTGGTTGATATCATGGGTATATGTACAGGAAGATATACAAAATCCAATAAAATTTCACCTAAAGATATTAATTCAATGATTGATAAAATGGTTGGAGATGAAATCACCGGATCCAATGGAAGTATAAATTCCCCTGGAGAATATACTGAAAAATATTTCAAAGAATCAAGGCTGTTGAAAAGGAATAGTGCTACACATCAAGCTCCTTCAGACTTTTCATCTATTCTTGACTTAAAAACATTGGAAAAAGGATCTGAAAAGCTTTTTTCAGGAAGAAAAGAGATAATTATTCTTGGAGGTGCAGGACAGAGGGTTATAACCGCAGGTGAACTTTTAGCTCTGGCAGGCATTGAGTCAGGTCTTGATGTAGCTCAGAAAAGTGACTATCCCATCACAGTTTTAAGGGGCCATTCAATTACTGAAATTATATTGCAGGACAGTGAAATAAACTACTGTGGCATTGAAGAGCCTGATATTATAATTGCCATTTCCCAGGCAGGAATTCAGAGAAGATCTGATCTGTTTAAAAACTTAAGTGACAATACCCTGGTGATCAAAGCAAGGGATATTGAAATCAAGGGGATAAATTCTACCAGTAAAAGAGTTGTTGATATTGATTTTAAAAATCTTAAGATTAAATCATCTGACAGAGCACTTGCTGCATTGGCTTACCTTGCCGCCATGGAAGATATTATAGATTTGAATATGCTTAAAAATGCAGTTGAACTGCAGTTTAAGGGTAAACAAAAAATAATTGATTCTTCAATGGCAGTTATTGACAAGGTCTGATCAGAAGGCCTGGTCAGTATAGAATCTGGCTTAAGAAGAGTTTTGTTCTTTCATTCCTGGGGTTGTTAAAGAACTCCTCTGGTTCATTTTCTTCGATTATACGCCCCTCATCCATGAACAACACCCTGTGGGCAACACTTTTTGCAAAGCCCATTTCATGGGTTACAACAATCATTGTCATGCCGTCTTTGGCAAGGCTGATCATTACATCAAGAACCTCTTTTACCATTTCCGGGTCAAGGGCAGATGTGGGTTCATCAAACAGCATGATATTGGGCTTCATGCACAGGCTCCTTGCTATTGCAACCCTCTGCTGTTGTCCGCCGGACAATTGTCCAGGAAATTTTTCAGCCTGCTCTGCAATCTGAACCTTGGCAAGGTAGTGCATGGCAGTTGCTTCGGCCTCCTTTTTAGGGGTTTTTCGTACCCATATCGGTCCTATGGTGAGATTTTCAAGGATTGTAAGATGGGGAAACAGATTAAAATGCTGAAAGACCATTCCAACCTCAGACCTCACCTTTTCAATATTTTTAAGGTCCTTTGTAAGTTCAATTCCATCAACAACTATTTTACCTTTCTGATGTTCCTCAAGCCTGTTAATACATCGTATCAGAGTTGATTTGCCGGAACCTGAGGGGCCGCACACAACAATACGTTCACTCTTTTTCACATTGAGGTTTATATTGTTTAAAACATGGAAATCCCCATACCATTTATGCATATTGATAATTTTAATAACAGTGGTTTTTTTTGAAATATCTAGTTTGCTATTTTTTTCCTGGCTCATAAATAATCACTCTTTTAAAAGATAGTTAATAATATAAATTTACAGACTTGTATCCAGCTCCCTTTCAAGCTTTCTGCTGTAGTTGGACATGAAAAAACAACATACAAAATAAATAATTGCTATGAAAATATATGCTTCTGCTGAAAAGCCCATCCATTTAGGTTCTGATAGTGTTGCCTGGGTGGTCTTCAATAGATCGTAAAGTCCTATTATGACAACAAGGGACGTATCTTTAAAAGCAGAAATCAAGATACTCACAGATGGTGGAATTACAATTTTCAATGCCTGGGGTAAAATAATCAGTCTCATGGTTTTTGAATAATTAAGACCAATTGAATCAGAAGCCTCAAACTGGCCCTTATGTATGCCCTGTAATCCCCCCCGGACAACTTCTGCAATATAGGCTGCAGTAAACATAATAATTGCAACCTGTGCTCGTAAAATAGCATTAATGCTCATGCCTTCAGGTAAAAACAGAGGAAATACAACTGAAGACATGAACAATAAACTTATCAATGGAACACCACGGATAAGTTCAATATAAAAGACAGAAAAGGTTTTAATCACAGGCATTTTTGACTGCCGGCCAAGGGCAAGAATAATTCCCAGGGGATATGCGGCTGTTAAACCAAAGACAGATAATAATAAAGTTAAAATAATACCACCCCATTGTTCTATATCAACTGACTCAAGGCCGAAGATACCGCCTTTTAATAATATTCCCATTATGATCAGTCCTGCAAGCCATGAGTAGGCCAGGGTTTTATTCCAGAGGTTTCTGTATCTGGAGATAAAAAGTAATATGATGAGAAGAACAATTGAAGTCACAGGCCTCCAGAGAATTGTCTGGGGATAAAATCCAAAAAGAATCATCTTATAATTGCTTGAAATAATAGACCAGCATGCTCCTTTGCATTGCCTGCAGTTTGCATCAGGGAGCCAGCATGCGTTAATTACAGCCCATTTGAAAAAAGGAATAATTGTAAACCATAAAATTAAGATAAAAATAATAGTCAGAACTGAATTTAAGGTACTGTTAAATAAATTTGCACGTACCCATGAAATTATGGGAGAGGGTGGACTGTGAAATGTATCTACATCATTGTTTCTGTTTTTAAGATGATTTTTCATAAATATATTTTTAAATTTATAATTATCTTTCCACAATGGCCATTTTTTTATTATACCAATTCATAAAAGCTGAAGTTGAAAGGCTGAAGATTAAATATACAGCCATAATGAGCATAACACCTTCTATGGCCTGGCCTGTTTGATTAATAGCAGTTCCAGCTACCGAAACAAAATCAGGATAACCGATTGCAACTGCAAGGGAGCTGTTTTTGGTCAGGTTAAGCATCTGGCTTGTAAGGGGAGGTATAATCACCCTTAATGCCTGGGGCAGAATAATAAGGTTTAGTACCTGGGAAGGTTTCAGGCCTATGGCCATGGCAGCTTCTGTCTGGCCGATTGTAACCGATTGAATTCCTGCTCTCACAACCTCTGCCACAAAGGCTGCAGTGTATAGAACAAGTCCAAGAAGAAGGGCTGCAAATTCCGGGCTGATTGACAAACCACCAGTGAAATTAAATCCATGTAATTCCGGGACATTCATTTGAGTTGGGGCACCTCCGTATAACCAGTATAGAAAAGGAAGCCCAATGAGAAGAATAATTGCAGTGGTGTAAAATGGAAATTGTTTACCAGTACGGTCCTGCCTTTTTTTTGCCCATTTCTTTATAAAAAAAAGAGCTATGAGTGATATTATAATGCTTACAGCCATAGTTTTGTATACAGGGTGAGCTTCAGGTATGGCAAAGATTAAACCTCTGTTGCAAAGGAAAAGGCCTTTAAAAGGGCTCAGCGCATTTCTCGGGGCTGGCAGTATTTCATAAAAAAAAGCATACCAGAAAAACAATTGCAGCAGCACAGGAATATCCTGGAAAAATTCAATGTAGATTCCAGCACATTTATTAATCAGCCAGTTCTTTGATAATCTTGCAATCCCAATCAATGTTCCAAAAACTACAGATAGAATAATACCAATAAAAGAGACAAGAAGTGTATTTAAAAATCCAACCATAAGAGCTTTTGAGTATTTATCAGCCGGGGAATAATCTATAAGGGATTCTCCGATTTCAAAGGCTGCTTCATGGTTCATAAACCCAAAGCCCGTTGCAATGGACTGCTGTTCGAGATTAGCCGTTGTATTGGAGATAAGATACCATGCAGTAAACGCAAATAAGAATACTGCACCGATCTGATAACCAATAGAACGTTTATCAGGATCATACCAGAATGATATGTTTTTTGAAGTTTTCATTATAATAAATCTAAATTGATTGGGACTTTATTAAAACAGTTGAAAAATTATTATGGTGCAATATACATTGCACCATAATAAACTTTTAAATAATATATATTACTTAAACGGAGGAGAGTACATCAGTCCACCGTTGGTCCAGAGGGCATTAAGTCCTCTCTTGAGCCCAAGCTGGGTGTTTACTCCGACGTTTCTCTCAAATACTTCACCATAATTACCAACAAGTTTAATTATATTATAGGCGAATTTTTCATCAAGACCCAGTGCTTTTCCATTACCCTTTGTAACGCCTAAAAATCTTTTGATTTTCGGGTTTTTACTTTTCAGCATTTTATCCACATTTTTAGATGTAATTCCAAGTTCTTCAGCATTTATTAAGGCAAGCACGGAATAATTGACTATATCTTTCCATTTATTGTCTCCATGCCGTACAGCAGGAGCAAGGGGCTCTTTGGAAATGATTTCAGGAAGAATCATGTAATCAGCAGGATTGGGTGCTACTGCGCGTTGTCCTGCGAGCTGTGAAGCATCTGAAGTCAAGCAGTCACATCGGCCTGCGAAAAATGCTTTGTTCAATTCAGCTGTGTTTTCAATAACCACAGGTTTCATTTTCATTCCATTGGCTCTGAAATAATCTGCAACATTTAATTCAGTTGTAGTTCCCGGAAGTACACATACAGTTGCGCCATTAAGCTCCTTAGCACTTTTTACACCAAGTTTTTTAGGCACAAGAAATCCCTGGCCGTCATAATAATTAACCACACAAAAGTCAAGACCAAGAGCAGTGTCTCTGCTCAATGTCTGGGTGCAGTTTCTGAAAAGCATGTCAATTTCACCTGACTGAAGTGCAGTGAATCTTGTTTTTGCTGTCAACGGGGTGAATTTTAATTTATCAGGGCTTCCAAAGACTGCAACTGAAACAGCTCTGGCACAGTCAACATCAAGGCCTTTCCATACACCTTTATCATCAGCCTTACCAAAACCAAATACAGATCCGTTAACACCAACCTGAATAAATCCCTTTGCTTTAACATCTGCAAGTGTATCTGCCATGGATACGGCTGCAAACATAAAAACAGTTAAACTGATAATAATAAATTTCATGAACTTCATAGGTAAATATCCTCCTTAAAATTTTGATTAATGAATACATATAAAAATGAATCGAATTCAGATTCATTTTTAAACAAAAACATATTACTTTGCAAGTCTTATTCTGCATACCATAACCAGTTTTGTTTGCATAGAATAAAATATATAAAAATAAAGAGGATTGAATTTTTCCATGAAAAAGGGTAGATAAAAAGCTGTAACAGCAATCAAAAAAATAAAGAGAATAAACCCATGTGTTATTTTGTTCATACCCTGAGGGAGCCTGTAAATTCAATTTCCCATGCTGCAGGGGCGATAGCTTCCCTGGCAGGCCTGACATTATTAATCATATTGGCCTCATTAAAGGGCTCGGCCTGGCATATTGTATCCTTTTCCATCTTTGGGTTAACACTTGTTATGATGTTTACATCAAGCTCAATCTACCACGGGTTGAAAATACCTGATGAAAAGCTGGATCTCTTCCACAGGATTGATCATATAATGATTTTTCTGCTCATTGCAGGAACATATACCCCAATCTGCCTTGTACCACTGCGTGGACCCAGGGGTTTTATAATCCTCGGTATAGTCTGGGGATTGGCACTTGCTGGAATTATACTTAAGATTTTTTTCATGAATATACCAAGGATGGTATCAACCTTGATTTACCTCATTATGGGGTGGATATGTATTGCTGCAATTGGTCCGATCATTAAAGCATTACAAGGACCTTGTATTGCATGGCTTTTTGCAGGCGGCCTTTTCTATAGCACAGGTGCTGTCATATATGCTTTAAAACAACCAGATCCTTTTCCCGGTGTTTTCGGATTCCATGAAATCTGGCATCTTTTTGTTATTTCAGGTGGTTTCTGTCACTTCTGGGTTTTCTTTAAATACCTTATTTTAATTTAATTGTTTTTTAAAATATGTTCACAAATTTTATCTATTTTCTAACAGCTCTGATTTTATATACAACCTGCACTTATCCTGAAGGTGTATATAAGCTACCTGACCATGCTGCAGAATATGCTGCCGGCATAATACTTTTATTTTTTTTTACATGTCAGTTTTTTTTTAAAAGAGTTGCAAAACAACACATGGCTGATTCAGACAATGCAGGAGCTCTGGATTATCATCTGAATAAATATATACAGAAACTCAGTATTTTTTCATTAATTATTTTCACCATTGATCTTTATTGTTTAAGGCTGAAACTTTTTTTATCAGACTATAAGTTATTTCATCTGTTTCCAACACTCCATGCAGTATTGTTTCTTCTTTTATTTCTATTTTACCTGATAATTATCTGGAATTCAGCCTGGGTTGCACAAAAACGTTTATTTCCCGCTTCTGTTACAAGAAAAGATTATATACTGTCAAATATTTCCTTTTCCATGCCTGCCCTGATACCCTGGTTTCTATTATCCATCATTGCAGATTCAATCCAGATTATGCCCTTTAAAGCCCTTTCAGATTTTATTGCAACACCTTTCGGGGAAATTTGTTACATATTTATTTTTCTTATACTCATGGCTCTTTTCGGGCCTGTGCTGGTTCAAAAAATATGGAATTGCAGGCCCCTTGAAAATGGAATAACCAAAACACGTATACAGGAATTATGCACAAGAACAAATTTAAAATTTGCTGAAATTTTAAAATGGGAACTTTTTGGCGGATCAATGATTACTGCCGGAGTCATGGGTCTCTGGAGCAGGTTCAGATATCTGCTTGTGACTCCTGCGCTTGTTAAATTCCTTGATGGTGATGAAATCGATGCTGTTATTTCCCATGAAATCGGACATATAAAGAAAAGACATCTTTATTTTTATGTTCTCTTTTTTGCAGGTTATATGGCATGTGTATATTTCCTTTTTAACCCTTTAATGCTTCTTATCCATTCATCTGTTACAATTGGTAAGCTTTCAGTCTATTTTAATATTAATCATGATACACTTACATCCATAGCATTCAGCTTGATTCTTATATCAGTGTTTTTATTTTATTTCAGATACATATTTGGTTATATGATGCGTAACTTTGAACGTCAGGCTGATATTTTTGTTTTTTCAGTTGTGGGAGATGTTTCAGGCCTTATTAACACTTTTTATAAAATTGTACGGTTCAGCGGGCAGTCACCTGACAAGCCGAACTGGCACCATTTCAGCATCAGCCAGAGGATCAGATTCCTGGAAGAGTGCAGGATTGAACCTGCAAAAATAAATTTACATAATAAGAAAATATCCAGAATAATCCAATGTTATATTATCGGACTTCTACTTGTGTGCTGGGCTGGATACTCCATTAATTCCGGCTCAGGAAGTAAGTATCTCAATTCCTATATTGCAGAAAAAGTTTTGAACCAGGTTTCACATAAAGGCGTGGCAGGCAGTGAACTTTTAGGCATAATCGGAGACTTTTCATTTAGTATGAAAAAATATAAAGATGCTTCAAAAGCCTGGGAACAGGTCATAAAACTTGAACCTGATAATATTCATGCATTGAATAATCTTGCCTGGCTGTATGCCACATGTGAAGACATTGGCCTGAGAAATAAGAAAAAATCCCTGGAATATGCTTTGGCAGCTTTAAAGATTGAACGCGCACCCTATATTCTTGATACCTATGCAGAGGCATGTCTCTTAAATAAATTCTGCCGTGATGCTGTGACCGCTTCAAATGAGGCTTTGAACCTGGCTGATCCCGGAAGAAAAAACTACTATTTAAAACAATACAATAAAATAAGACAAATATGTAACAATTAATCTTTCCGTCTTTTTTTCTTGATTAAAAATCCCATGAACTGAAAAAAATTAATGAAAAACCTGCGCCAGGAGTCAGGAGATTTCCAGATCATGGAAATATATCCCAGCAACACTTTATGCCGCATGAAATGTGATCTGTAAAAATCAATAAAAAGTTGATCAAGTCTTGACTTTGTTATGCCTTTGGGAACAAAAAGAAATTCCATGCAATCCATATCTTCCCACGACTCATTAAATGTGCCAAGATCTGCACCAGATTTAATCTGTTGATAGATGGGAGAGCCTGGAAAAGGTGTGAATTTTGCAAGGTTAAAGTCATCAATGGGAAGGGAGAAAACGTATTTCTTACTCTTTTTAATACTTTGTTCAGATTCACCTGGCAGACCCATCATAAGAAGAGCTTTAACACGTATTCCTGCTTTTTTAATCATTTTTATTTTACCTTTGAGCATTTCAAGGTTGGCATTCTGCCTGTGTTGTGCCAGAAGGTTTTCATCACCGGTTTCTATGCCAAGACTTATCATCCAGCACCCTGCAGCCTTCATTGCAGTTACAAGCTCAAGGTCAAGGTGCTCAGCTCTGGCAGCACAATTAAAACTCATCCTGAGGTCTCCATGGAGCATAAGTTCACAAAACCTGATGACACGCTTTTTATTAAATGTAAATTGATCATCATAGAAATTTACATGTTTAATTCCGAAATTACTGTTCAAGTATTTAAAATGGTCATAAAGGTATTCTGCACTGTTATACCTGAAACTTTTTCTAAAAACAGATCTGTCACAGTAACTGCATGAATATGGACATCCGCGGCTTGAAATACAGCTTGAATGAGGAGTCCTGGGATAATTGAAAATAGGAAGTTTATATTTTTCAGGATAACCGTGTAGTTTTTCATAGGCAGGGAAGGGCAGCAGATCCAGGTCAAGTAGATTCTTTCTGTAGCCTGTGAAACAGGAAGATCCCTCCCTGCTTCTGTAAACAATACTTTTTATTTTTGAAGGGTCGCTGCCATGGGATTCAACAAGTTCTAAAATTGTCTGCTCTCCTTCTCCTACAACTACAAAGTCAATATCAGTATAATCATCAATGATTCTCTCCTTCAAAGCAGAGACATGTGCTCCTCCGAATATCACTTTAATATCAGGTTTTATTGTCCTGGCCATGGAAGCAAGGCGTACTCCATCCAGAAAAGTGGAAGTGGAACATGAAAAACCCAGGAAATCAGGTTGTTCTCTTAAGATATATTCCATTATTTTTGAATCTGAATCAGGGTGTGCGTAGCAATCAATAATATCCGATGATATCCTGTTTTGAGCAAGATAGGCACACATGCTTGCAAGGCCAAGAGGTGGTGTAATATTTGCTATTCTTGAAATATCACTAGATGCTTTATCAGGCTTATAACCAAGGGGATGAACAAACAGAATATGTTGATATCCTTTTTTTATCATATTTTTCTGATTCTTTTAAATGATCTTTTTGTTTTAGGGTTATACCTTCGATAGGTGCCGTCCTTGATCTCTTTTTGTATAACTTTATAAAACAAAGAACCCATCTTGGTCTGCTGGCCTC
>Ga0256846_1000222_pt1 | contig 24468 bp, 28 predicted proteins | sample TevniametaG_FD_189098 | JGI IMG/M metagenome (GOLD analysis project Ga0256846, IMG submission 189098) | Tube worm associated microbial communities from hydrothermal vent at the East Pacific Rise, Pacific Ocean - Tevnia | ecosystem: Host-associated > Annelida > Integument > Unclassified ...
TTTTACCCACGCCTCTCCTTTCGGCACTTTCCATTTCATCGGGTTGGGTATTCTGTTATAATAGTTTCCTTCCGGCATTTTGTCCAATGCTTGACGAACAATGCTGATGGATTGCTTGATTTCTTCTCGACGTACCAATGCCCTTGCCCAAACATCTCCTCCTTCAAATGTGGGCACCACAAAATCCAATTGGTCATAGGCTTCATAAGGCTCATCAATACGCACATCGTGTTTGATGCCGGTTCCTCGAAGCGGTGCGCCCACTACGCCCCATTCAATGGCTTTGTCTTTTGGAATAATGCCAACGCCTTGTGCTCTTTTTTGGAAAATAGAGTTGTCAAACAACAAACGATTATAGTCTTCCAGTCTCTTTTCCAGATAATCCATCGTTTTATAAGTCTTATCTATCCATCCCTCGGGCAAATCGCGACGCACACCACCCGGCCACATATACATATGATAAATTCTTGCTCCGGTTAAATCTTCAAATAAATCCAAGATGTAGTTCCTGTCTCCAACACTCCATTGTCCCAACGTATAGAGACCACTCGAACCGGATTGACCGCCATACCACAATAGAAAAGATTGAATCCGTGCCAATTCCGCCACAATAGTCCTGATGAACTTTGCTCTTTGTGGCACTTCTCTTCCTTCGAGCTGTTCCACTGCTCTGGCGTAGGTAAGTTCCATTGGGTCGGGCTCCGGCACACAAAAACGACACAACAAGGTGAAAGATTGCAACCAATTTCTTTGCTCAATCAACTTTTCAAAGGCACGATGCAGATAGCCTACATGTGTTTCCGCCTTGGTTACAATATCGCCTTTAAGCTTAAGCTTGATCATCATATTTCCGGTAATCCCCGGATGTTGAGGTCCTAGATATAGTGTTGTTTCTTTTTCTCTATTTATGTTCATTATTGCTATTGTTTAATCGTGCAACTGTTTAATCTCTTGAATATTTTTTAGCAAAATCGGGGATTTCCTCTCCGCTTCTGCGTGTTATAGCTTCTCTTACATCTTGTGCATTTTCTCGTCCCGGTCGTGTCTCGTAAGTTTCCTTGGCATAGGCTGCCGTATCAAAATCTCGACGCATCGGCGGCATGTCTTGCCAATCTTCCAAAATAAATTCTTTGGCTCCCGTCAATCCCGGAAATTCTATTCCATACATTTCTCTGAATTCTCTTTCATAAGTATTGGCTTGATCCCAAATCGTATCGATATTTTCCATCTCAGGCTTTTCTCTGTCTATTCGTGTATGAACCATTACAGTCAATTTTGACTCGGGATTCCAAACGATATAAACCAATTCAAATTGATTTTCTTCTATCCAATCCACACATGAAATATGATTGAGATGGATAAATCCTTGTTGATTTTTCAGATAAAGCAACACGCTGGAAACCAAATTTTTATCTACATCTACACGAACTTGATTATCACGTTTTTGTCGTGCTTCAAGTTTGAATATTTTTTTTATTTTTTCTATGATGTCTTCTGTCTTGTTCATTTTACTGTTTTTCTTATTGTGGAATTGTTTAATTGTGCAACTGTTTGATTGTGTAATCGTTTTATTGTTTAGTTGATTTTTTTTTAAACACCATTCATGCGATTGCCTGATTCATCAATTTCATCAAACTCATACAAACTAATAGCAACAAAATATGATTTATCCTTCTTTTCAAATGAAAACACATACATCATATTTATAACTTAGCGGCTTGATTCAATATAACACTTACCAATTATATTCGTCAGGGAAATCCCAATTTTTAATTACCCTCTGTTGATTGGTACGATACCAATCCAAATTTTCTCGATAGCATTCACCATTTCCTGCATTTCCATTTTGTATCAACTCCTGTAATTTCACAAATCCTTTAATCACACTTTCCGGTCTCGGCATACATCCTGCAATATATACATCAACCGGCAAATAACGGTCCAACGCTTTAATTGTGTTATAACTGTCATAATACATTCCTCCATTAATCGTACAAGAACCAAAGGCAATCACATATTTAGGATCTTGCATTTGTTCATATACGCGAATGACGCGTTTCAAAGTTTTGGTCGACAAATATCCGGTAATCAACAAAACATCTGCTTGGCGAGGGGTTGCAGCTCCACGAATTCCAAATCTCTCGGCATCATATCGAGATGTCATTGTTGCAGGAATTTCTATTGCTCCACAACCGGTTCCATAAGCCAATACGAACAAGGAATGTTTTCGGGCAAAGTTCAAAATATATTGCACCGTTTTCTGACTCTCTTTGTCATTCACTCTTCCGGCAGACGTGCAACGCGGTGAGAAATCAATTTGTGCTTTTCTGATTTCTTCTTCCGTTGGAATGCCTAATGTTTTTATTTTGTTTGCCATATCTTATTTCAATTTGCTATACGCTGAACTTTATTTTTTTTATCTGAAAACCACCCATAATATTCCGATTATACCTAAAAAGGTCGGCCATTTCCAGAAAAATCTTATTGCTTGCTCCGTTCTAAATCTCGGACTGACCAAACCGATAAAAACCGGTATCATATAGAATAAAAATGTTTTTATCAAAAGTTCTCCCAATCCCAACAGCGTTCCTGCTATGCCCTCTACACCTGAATTGCCTGCTCCTCCCAAGAAGATATCAACAAATAACACCAATTTGATAAAAGCAAATACGGCTCCGCCTGACATCATAGTTCCTAAATATTTTCCGCCAAATTCCGATACCGGACCTGATGCTAATTCTGCCGGAGCACCCACAATGTCAAAAGGAGAATATCTAAACATTCCCAATGAAGACAGTAGTGCTGCTAAAAAAGCAAAAGGATTTTCAAATATAATCCATCTGCCTGTTTCATGCTGATAGGTCATCAAATCTTGAATGGATGTGGTATGGAATTGCATCATAATTGCCACCAAAGACAAAACAAACGGAATTTCATAACCCACCATCTGACTTAAACCACGCGTGACACCGATGGCAGAATTCGGATTTCCGGATTGTCCGGCACCTAACGCCATTCCCAATGAACCAAAAACCATCATATACAACAGGAAAATAAGGTCTCCTTTAAAAGTAAGATTTTTAAACCATAAGTCTCCGTGAAGAACAGGAATAAACATAAGTACGGTCATTGCAGCTATAATAACCCATATGGGCGCCATATGCCCCATAAAACCATGTGCAATATTGGTTCTTTTTCCCTGAAGTTTCATCAAATCCAAAAAATTTTGATAGACCGGCGGTCCCACCCGATTTTGAACTCTTGCCGTGATTTTTCTTCTAAAACCACCATAGAACATTCCTACGGTAAAAGCCAAGATTGCCGTAAGAAATGCTCCTAATATTTTGATACCAATCATTCTAGTGTTTGTTTATTTGTTTATTTGTCTGTTCATTTATCGATTAAAATCAATAGATAAACAAAATGAATATCAGCTAAAAATATAATCCTTAAACAACAGTAACAGGACTAAAAATCCGATGACGTATAAAGCGTAGGTTTGTCCGTTTCCCGTATATATTTTCCTAAAAAATCCGAAGAAAGCTTCAAATGCTGCTCCGAGTTCTTCCCATATCTTATTGAAATCAATTCTGTATAATGGCGCCGCCGCACGTTCAAAAGGTTTGAAAAAATCTTGCTGAAACGTCCAATTTTCACCTTCTTTCCATAGCTCTCCAGAACTTGAAATATCTTTGGTGCCTACATATCTTGTATTCTTCCTTCCTTTTAATGTTAAAAAGGCAAAAATCAAGACAAAAACGGCTGCTATAAAAGCACCTATCAGACTCAAATCCGTGTTGTTTCCCCATATATTTGTCAAAGATGACATCTCCCATGTAATATCTGAGAATCCTATATCGTGCATGGCTTTTGCCGCAGGGTTAAATACCAATCCGGGCATGGCACCCGTGGCAATTGAAATCAGTGCCAAAATCACCATAGGTATCAGCATAGAAGCGGGGGCTTCTTTGACATTTTCGGTTTCTTTTTCTTCCTGACCAAGAAACAGTCCAAAGAGAAATCTGTATGAATACAAAAACGCAGCTGTTGATGAAAAGAAAACAACAATAACCAAAATATAACTGTTACTTTCCGTAATCAAGGCTTCATAAATCAGCCATTTCCCGACAAATCCGCCAACCGGCGGGACTCCTGCCAAAGCAATAATGGAGACCAAAGCAACAAAGAATGTCCATGGCATGCGACGAATCAATCCTGATATTTTGGTCATGTCTGTTGTTCCTGCTTGTTTTTCTACTGCTCCTGCCACCATAAACAAAGCGCCTTTAAAAACAGCATGTAGCACCGCAAGATATAGTGCTGCCATCACGCCCAATTTTGTTCCCGTGGACAGTCCCACCACAATATAGCCCAGCTGGGCAATAGAGGAATATGCCAACAACCTTTTTGCGTCGGTTTGAATCAAAGCATATATGGTTCCGAGCACTGCCGTGATTCCTCCCAGCCATCCCAAAATGCTTCGCATCCAAAATGCTGTAGTCTCATCCGCTTGAAAATAGAATGTGGTTAGAACTAATCCGATACCGAAAATTCCCATTTTTGACATTGCTCCGGAAAAAATAGCCGTGAATGACATCGGGCTGCGACTATAGGCTGACGGAGCCCATACATGAATGGGAAATAATGCCGCTTTGATGCTAAAACCAATCAATAAAAATATAGGAATAAAAATATGTTGTTTGAAATCAAAAGCACCTTTTTCAATGGCTTCACCGATCAAAAACGTGCCATAATAATCCTTGATAAAAACAATAGCCGTCAGCATGGCGTAGGCACCAATTGCAGAAAAAATCATATACTTGATTGCACGAGTTTTTATTTTATAATAAGCATTATAAATAATCAATAGGAAAGACGACCAAGTCATAATTTCCCAAAAGACGAACAAGGATACAAAATCCTTGCTAATCACAACGCCAAACATGCCCAGAACCGTCAATAAAAAACCTGAATAGAAATAGCCCAAACGAGCTTTACCTTCCATATACTTTATAGAATACAAAAGAGACAAGACGCTCATTCCCAATATAATATATATAAAATAAAGTGAATAATGATTCAAGCCCCATTGAAAATGAACGCCGCCTAAGGTGAAATCAAAATATGTCCCCTGTGGCGCTTTGGTCATAAAGAATATGCTTGCCAACAAAGACACTATAAAAGCAGTGACGGCTGTCAGCTTTCTGCTAAAAGTATCTATGGTAAAGGTTAGCAGGCTTCCTGATAATAGTATGAGTAATATGATGCTTAAAATATTCATTGTTTGTTGTTGAATTATTTTTTTATTATTTAGCTCCTAAAATTTGTTGTATATAGTTTGCTTTATCCAGCAAAGCAGTTGCCGCATCTTGTAAATATCCGGTGATTAAATCGGGATAGATTCCGATGACTATGATGAACAATGCCAATCCTGACATGGCAATAACGGCATTTATAGAGGGTTTATGTGATGCCGGCTCTCCTTCTTCTTTTGCAAAATATATTCGCCCTACCACGCGCAAATAATAGGTCAATTCTATCACCGTAACCAACAAAATTCCAATAATCAAAAACAGCATCTTTTGATCGGATGCTGCCATCAGAATATAGAATTTACTCCAGAATCCTGAAAATGGCGGAAAACCTATAATGGCAAAAGCTCCCAAAGAAAATAGTCCTGCAACATAGGGTAGTTTTTTATGAATACCGTTCATTGCCGACAGTCGTTTGTCGTCTGTATTGTAGATAAAATAACTTCCTGTCATGAATAACAACGATTTGATTACACCGTGATTCAACATCAAGAAAATAGCACCGAAAACCGCTAACTTGCTCCCAATTCCAAAGGCAATCAGCACCAGACCAACTTGTCCGATACTGGAATATGCCAACATACGTTTGAGATTTACTTGTGAAATGGCTGCAATTTCTCCTACCAGCATAGTGACAAAACCCATTATGATGAGATATTGATGTATGCCTGCCACATCAAATAATGTAAACACCACCCTAATCAAGGCATATACGCCGGCTACGGAAACTACTGCTGCAAAAGTTGCACTAGTGGGTGATGGTGCTTGAGAATAAGCATCAGGAGCCCATCCGTTGAGCGGAAACATTTCTGCTTCTATGCCCAGAGCAACCAAGAAAAAAACCAATGCCGTAATTTTCATCGATTGCGGCACAAATTCCATTCTTTCGGCAATCTGAGCCATATTCAAAGTACCTGTCTGTGTATAAATGATCAGGATTGCCAAGAGCAAAAACACCGATGCAAAACTTCCAATCAGTAAATATTTAAAGGCAGCTTCCGCTCCATCTCTGTTGCGATAAAATGCTGTTAATGAATAAGCCGTTATTCCTACAATCTCAATGAACACAAACATATTGAAAATATCACCCGTAATAATCACCCCGATGGCGCCTGCAATCATCATCATTTGCAGAATTTCATAATATTTCACCACTCCTCCTTTCAGAGTTCTTTTAAATCGGAAACCGTACAGCCAAATGGTAAATCCTAAAACAGAGACCATTGCTGCTAAAAATCCGGTGAAAGGTGTGATGACCAAATTGATGCCCCAAGGCGGACGCCAACCTGCAATGATTTCATTAATTATTCCTACTTCTGCTACTTGTTTCATTAGGAAAAACGAGACAATCACATTGTAGAATAAAACAATTCCCGGCACTACTCTTGCGGCATCTTTATAGATTTTTGTCAACAAAGGAATTGCAAAAGCTGCCAATAACGGGGCTACTATATAATGAACCGGACTTATTACCATCTCAATGATTTTATTTGTTCTATATTTGCGGTATGATGATGTTTATACAATCTGATGACCAGCGAAAGCGCCAAAGCCGTCACGGCAAATCCTATCACGATTGCCGTCAGCACCAAAGCCTGTGGAACGGGATCTACCATACTTGCAGCGGCATGTTCATTTCCGGGTGAAAAAATGGGTGCCGTTCCTCCGGAAATATAGCCTATGGCAACAAACAGCAAATGCACACCGGCATCCATGATGGATAGACCGATTACGATTTTTACCAAATGTTTTTTCATTAGAACGGCATATAATCCAATGAGTATCAGAAGGATTGCCGTTCCATAGACCGCCCAAGTAATCAGGTCTTTATATTGTATGAACAATTCTTTGAATTCCATCATTTTTTTCGTGGTTTAATATTTAACAAAGTATCCAAAACATTGGTCAATTCTGTTGCTACCTTAATCCCTATAAAAATATAGATTAAAGGAATCAATCCGCCACTAATCAAATTATTCAGCTGACCTGAATATGAAATATTTTGGAGAAATGATCCGTGTCTAAATAAGCCATACAATCCCACAACCACAAAGGCTAAGCCTGCCAGACTCTCCAGCCAAAGCATGATGTTATGGTTGGTTTTGAATTTTCTATAAGAAATCAGCATCAATAAAAATCCGGTGGCTATAATTGCTCCACCTTGAAAGCCTCCGCCCGGAGTCAGGTGTCCGTGTATGAACACATAGATTCCCAACAATAAAATCAAAGGGAAAAGAATTTTAGCGCCTGTTTTAACCAAACTTGATGAAGGCAAGTGAATGCGTTCTTCTTCCTCCTCGTCTTCTTTTCTATATAGAATGCTTGCCAGCCCTGTGGCGGCAAGGAACAAAACCGTTACTTCTCCCAAGGTGTCAAATCCTCTGAAATTGACAACAACCGCCGTAATGGTGTTAGCCACCTTCAAATCTTCGGGCGATTTTTGCAGATAATATGCAGATACGGTCTCGGGATTGTCTAAATTTCCTATACGGCTTTCTCCGAAAGGTATATACTTAAAGGTGTTTACCAGGGAGAAACCCAACACAAGAATCAAAGTGAATATGAGTATTTTTTTTAACATTCTGCCAGTTGTTTAATCATTGAGTTCAAATTCTTCAAAACATTATTTATTAAATTTTTCAATATGATCTTCACTATATTTATCTTCGTCTCTTGTTGTGTTACGAATGGTGATGATAAAAATAATTGTTGTCAGTGCAATGCCGATTGCTGCTTCCGTGATGGCAACATCCGGCGCTTGCAGTAAGTAAAAAAACACTGAAAGTATCAGACTCACCACGCCCGTTGCCAAAACCGCATATAACAAATCTTTTTGCATGATTGCATAGATTGCCGCCGCTATCAGGACAATTGCCATTACGACTAAAAATAGGATTAGTGCCATATATTTATTTGTTTATCTGTTGATTGGTTTGACTTGTATGATGCTCATCTTTGATTTCATTTTCATAATCATCGATTTTCTTTTTAAAAAACGGACGAATTCCTCTGCGATAGGATGCTCTTGCCAAAGCATGTGAACTCAAAGGGTTTGAAAATCCTACAAACAACACAATGATAATCAATTTAATCATCCAAGAGGGTTGCAACAACCCCACGCCGAATATCACGCTCATGGCACCCAATGTAGATGCTTTGGTTCCTGCTTGCAAACGATTGTATAAATCAGGCATACGATAAATGCCTAAAGCGCCTAAAAACAAGAATATGCTTCCTATCAGAACAAAAAACAGTCCTGCATATTTTGATATTTCATTGATTGTTTCCATTATAAAGCTTTTTCAATATATCTTGCTATCACAATAATTCCTATGAATCCCAGAACGGCATAAACCAGCGCTAAATCTATATAGATATATCTTTGGAATAAATATCCCAACAGCACCAAGCCTGCAATGCCAATTACTGACAAAGTATCCAGTGCAATTGCTCTGTCTGATGCAGTCGGTCCTTTCACAAAACGAATAAAACTCATAAATGAGCCAATTGAAATCAGAGTAATTGCTGTGTATATGATTATGTTCATTTTTTATTGTTTGTTTAAAAGCCTTGTATCAAAGCTTATCATTTAATTATATATTTTCAATAGTATTTTTTCAAACGGCTCAGCTATTTCCTTATAAATTTCGTCTTTATCTTCGGTGGTCACATCAATCCAATGTATGTAAAACTTATTGTCTATCACATCCACTGTCAGCGTGCCCGGCGTCAGCGTGATGCTGTTTGCCAACACCATTTTGGCAAAATCATTGGTCAGCTTGGTCTCAAAGCTTACAATGCCCGGATTGATGGGCAGGGACGGAGAAATCACTCTTTTTGCCACATCCAGATTTGCTTTGACCAACGCACCGATAAACACAAAAAAGTATTTAATAAAATAGGTGATATGAGACGGAGCTATTAAAATCGGATCACAACAATTAAAATTCTTGACCGTGATGTAGGCAATAAGTAAACCGATGAGGATTCCCGTGATAATTTCTTCCGGTTGTAGTGAAGTCGTAAAACCATACCACAGCAACATGACTATGACAAAGGTGTAGAAAAACTTCTTCAATGAGAATTGATATGTGTTCATTCTTTGAAATATTTTCATCTCAAAAATAAAGCAATCAATCCTTGATTTTTATGAATTATATCAGGTTTTTAAAAGATATTTGTTGATATTAGCTAAATAAACTCATTCCAAATAACAGATCAATCTTAAAATATAATTCATTGATTGTCAGTTTGTTGATATATGCTCAATCGCCATAGAACAACAAAACAAACTTATCTTCCGGTATTCTTGTCTTGTCCTGATTTGATTTGATAAAAATCTTACCTCCATTTTTCATACTTTTACACAAAAATTATATGCAAATAACACTTTTAGGAACCGGAACTTCTCAAGGCGTGCCCGTAATCGGGTGCGGATGCGAGGTTTGCCAATCTAGTCATCAGAAAGACAAAAGACTTCGTTCTTCCGTGCTTTTGGAATGGGATGACTATAAATATGTGATTGACTGCGGGCCTGACTTTAGGGCACAGATGCTAAGAGAAAACATTGAACGGATCAACGGCATTTTGTTTTCGCATGAACATGCCGATCACAGTGCCGGAATGGACGATATCAGACCTTTTTATTTCAAAATGAAGCAGGCTGTTCCCATTTATGCATTGCCCGGAGTTCTTAAGGATTTAGAAAAACGATTTGAATATATTTTTACTGAAAAAAACAGATATCCGGGTGCACCGAAAGTTGAAAAACATATTTTGCTGCCCTATAAAAACTTTAGACTGGGCAATAAAGATTTTGTTCCTTTGAATATTATTCACGGCAACTTGCCCATATTAGGGTTTAAAACCTCGGGGTTTGCCTATATCACCGATGCTAAAATTGTTCCGGAAGAAACACGACAACATCTATTCGGCATAGACACTATTGTTGTCAATGCTTTGCATCACAACACACACAAAATGCATATGAATTTGGAAGAAACCCTGGATTTTATCGAAAAAATAAAACCGGGCAAAGCCATTCTCACACACATCAGTCACCACATGGGAAAATATACAGACATCCAACCCCAACTCCCCAATCATGTTGTTTTAGGTTATGACGGTTTGAAAATATCTGTTGATTACTGAAATATTTATTACTTTTATCCCGTTATTTCTCGAATAAAATCATAAACTCCATGAAAAAATATGCCTCATACATCATTGTCTTTCTGCTGACCGTCAGCGTTTACTTGTTTGTCCAATCCAACAAGCAAATCAAAGAAAATGAGTTCTTGAAAAAAGGACTTTCGGAAAATGTGATGAAAAATCTGGCACAAAAAGATTCTTTAAATTATTTTAAGGCAATGATATTGGAACTTCGTGACGATGATTTTTCTTTGAACAACAATCAAGATGCACAAGACTATTTATATGATTTTTATGGAGATGGTGACTGGAATCGATATATTCTGGACAAACTCATGGAAACCAATGAAACCAAAGGAGATAACCCTTTGATTCCCTATGCGGGAATGAGTGGGAACATGAAAATCAGCAATGCCAAAGTGCTCAATCACAGGTGGATTATAGCCAACTTCACCGATGGAAAATATTGGGGAGAGATGTTGATTAGATTCTATATTAATAAGAACAAAAAAATCAGATTTAAAGTCTTGGATCAAGATTTATATAATTAGCTTTAAGCATAAATTAATCTGAAAAGAAGTTATTAAATTCTCTCGGACAACCATTGTCTGAAATCTTCAAAATTTTCTCTATTCACCTCGTGTCCCATCGGATATTCTTTATAAATATGTTCAATTTTTCTTTCCGATAGGTATTGCGGACTTCTTCTCGCCCACTCCACAGGAAGAACCGGATCATAAATTCCGTGAGAAATAAAGAAATCCAAATCTTTATATTGTTCGTTCTTTTGATTAAACGGCATAATATCTTCATTGATATAACCGCTGAGCGCTACGATATTTTTTAACTTTTCAGGAAAAGTGAACCCCAACGCATAACTCATAATAGAACCTTGACTGAAGCCTAGTAAATTGAAATTTTCAACATCCAAATCATAGGCTTCAAATAATTCATCGATAAAGCTCGAAATCAAACGGAGACTCTCCATTGCTTGCAGGTCATCAAAAAATTTATTATCGTCAGCGTCAAAATGTATATCATACCACGAAAAACCGCCAAATGGCAACCGGTGCGGCGCTCGGGCGCTGATAATAAACAGATTTTCAGGCAATTCATCGACAAACGAAAACAAATCCATTTCATTGCTTCCATAGCCATGCAACATCAAGAGTGCCGAAGATTTTTTATCAGCCGAGATGATACCGGGGCGTATCACGTGATGAAGTGATAATTTTTTTGTCTGCATTTCGATGTTTAATACAAATCTGAGGCTATTGCACTCACGACTATCGTAATCAGAAGATTATTTTCAAGAAATATCAAGGTGTTCAGAACCTCAGCCAACTAATAGCGTTCTACTAATTTTCCTACGAGTTCTCGCACAACAGGCTCTGCTGCTTTTGCCGCTTTCAGCACTTCTTGGTGATTCACCTCCTCAATGAATTCTTTGGTACCCAAATCGGTAATCACCGAAATTCCGAAAACTTCCATGCCCATATGCACGGCAACAATCACTTCGGGCACTGTGGACATTCCCACGGCATCTCCACCCATATTTCTCACCATGGTATATTCTGCCAAAGTTTCAAATGTGGGACCTTGCAAACCCAGATAAACACCTTCTTGTATTTTGATGTTTTTCTCTGCAGCATAATCTCTGACAATTTGCAACATCTTTTTACTGTATGGTTCACTCATATTCACAAAACGCGGACCAAATCTTTCGTCATTTTGACCATGAAGCGGGTGTTCCGGAAAAAGGTTGATGTGATCATTAATCAGCATCACCTCGCCGATTTTATAGTTTATATTCACGCCGCCGGAGGCATTTGAAACCACCAACTTATTGATTCCCATTTGTTTAAACACTCTTTCAGGGAAAGTTACTTGTTTCATATTATAACCTTCATAGAAATGAAAGCGTCCGTTCATTGCCAAAACTTTTTTACCGCCAAGCTCCCCAAAAATCAAAGAACCTTTATGCCCCTTGACCGTAGAAACCGGAAAATTCGGAATTTCTCTATACGAGATTTCTTTGTCTATTTGAATATCTTCTACCAAACTTCCCAATCCGCTACCGAGAACAATGGCATATTCCGGAATATAATCTATTTGCTGTTTTAAATAATTTGCTGTTTGTAATGATTTATCAAATTCATTCATCTTTTCCGACATAATCTAAAATTTTTTGGTTAAACATTTCTCTTTCAATAATCTCTGTCTGAATCGGCAAATAATAAACCGGCAGACTCAGCTTATCTTTAAGTCTCACATAATCTTTTTCCGTTGTCAATATCAGTTTATCACTTGTCTCCAAATTGTGATAGGCTTGTTTGATTCGCTTGATATCACCGGATGAAAAATGATGATGATCGCCAAATTTCAAGCTTTCAAAAGTAATATTTTTTTCTGACAAATAAGCATATAAATGTGTTGGATTTGCAATTCCGGTGATTAATAAAATTGATTTTTTTTTCAAATTTTCGATGGAGATTTGCTTATTTTCTCGATAGATTTCATCATCATATTTGATGCTCGAAAAGAAAATATTTTTCTTGAAATAAAGCTTTATCTCGTCTGTTATTTGATTCTTTTCTTCTAAAGTTATACTTTCAGAACATTTTGTAACAACAACAATATCAGCACGTTTCATATTTTTCCTGCGCTCTCTTAAATTGCCGACAGGCATGATATAATCATCATAGAACAGTTGATTATACGGCGTCAGCACAATCTGCAAACCTGCACGAATTTTTCTATGTTGAAAAGCATCATCCAACAAGATTACATCAATATTTTTTCGATTGATTATTTTTTGAATGCCAAGCGCTCGATCTTCAGAAACCGCTACTGTAATTTCAGGAAATTTTCGCTTGATTTGAAAAGATTCATCTCCTATTGATTCATAAGTAGCAGACTCATCTGCCAATATAAATCCTTTTGTTTTTCTTTTATACCCTCTGCTGACTACCGCCAAATTATATTTATCTCTAAGCAATTCAATCAAATATTCAATCTGAGGCGTTTTTCCTGAACCGCCCAAACTGAGATTCCCCACGCTGATTATTGGAATATCAAACCCAACCGATTGGATTATATTCTTGTCATACAGCAAATTACGCATACGCATAACAAGAGCATATAATAGAGAAAAAGGAAATAATATGTATCTTAATTTATGCGTAATAATTCTATATTTTAGTTTTCTTTTCTTTCCAGAATCTTATCACCAAAAATTCGAGCAGCAAAAACAGCAAAGCACTCCATAAAAACCACTTCCAAACAGATTTTTCTTGAAACATGGCTTCTTGCCGAGCAACATAATCTCCAAAAGTAGTGATTTGATCAATATTATCCTTTTGGGGAATTGCAATATGATTCAAAACGTTTTCCTTTCTATTAAAATTATAGGCAACAGTACTTATTTTTTGATTAGATTTTAAAATTTCATATATTCCATTTTCATCAGGAAAATCAGTAGTAGAAATGCTAACACTATTGAATTGATTGATTTGAAAAGGAATATATTCTCGTGTGCCCTTTCTGAGTTTCAACACTTCATCGGCATTCAATTTTTCGGCAACTTTCCACTTATTTTCCGCACCAATCACAAAATAGACTCTACTCTTTTTATTGTTTGCTTTCGAAATTTGATAAAAAACAGGCACCACCAGTGAGGGAGACAAGCTAAAGTTTGTATTTTCAGATTGTAGGCTCGCAGCAAAAACAAAAATATTTCCATTTCTACGATATTGTGATACAAAAGCTGTGTTGTCGTTTAATTTATAAATCCAATTTTTTGCATTGGAAAACCTAAAATGTTGCTTGACAAACGGGTAGGCAAAGTTTTTTGTTTTCTTTAAATATACATTTTTAAGCAGGGGATGTTCAAAATGAATTTGATTCATCAAAACTTTTGTCGTATCCAAACTTATGTTAGTAGAAATTTTAAGCTGTTTCAATGCTTTTTTGAACTCCATCGGTTTTTTCATATTCGGAATCAGGCATAAATTTCCGAATTTCCGCACGTATTTGTTGAAGGCATCAAAAGAGATTTGAGACATATCTGCCAATTCGTTCAAAACAATCAAGTCATAATCCGACATTTTTCCGTAGTCGGTTTGGTTAGCAGGCTTCCAATCCAGCACAAATTCGTCCGGGGTATAGATTTTTTTCAAAAAAGTCGGAAGTTGCTTTCCAAGCACCAAAACTTTGATTTTTTCGGGTTGAGATAAAGTGAAATAGAGTTCATTATCAAACCTAAAACCTTGATCTTTCAACATTGCCCTTGCTTCAAACCCTTTACCGGACAGTTTAATATCCATCAACTTATGCAAAGTGTCTTGAAAATCCACCCGACTTCTCCACAGCAAATGTTCTCCTTGCATAATGCTCACGGGCGAGTGCAGTTTTTTGTCGTTTGCCGACAATTTTATACGCAAATGATAATTATCTCCATTTTTTGAAACCAACCACAGCGAATCTATACTCATATTCTTTAAAGCCTTTGTTTGCTTAGGATAAAAGTGATAATTAATTTCAGGACTAAAAAGATTTTTGTCCAAAATTTCTGCATAGACATTTTGAAAATCACTGATATAAATCAAATCCTTTTGTTGGTTCTCCGACTTAGCAAACAAAAAATTGGCTTTTTTAATCTGACTTGCATGTTTGGTCGGTTGAACACTGAATTTAATTTGATAAAGTTTTTCTTTAAGTTGTTTTCCGCTTATATCTTTGAATGTTTGCTCGTTGGTCAGCAGCGTATAGTGTTGCTCGTCGTTCAAATTTTTGACTAGATCTTGCAACACAGCTTGCCAAAGATTGGCATCTTTTGTCAAGGCAGACATGCTCAGCGAATTGTCGATATAGATGATTTGTTGTATATTTTTGATGTCTTTTTTTTCGACATCGGAGGGAAAATATGGTTGAGAAAAAGCAAAAATAAGCGATGCAAATGCCAGTATTCTCAGCAGCAAAACAACAAGCTCTTTCAATTTTCTGCTTCGCCTTGATTTTAGTTCCAAATCTTTTAGGAAAGCCACATTGCTGAACAGTTCTTTTTTATATTTTTTCCAGCGCACCAAATGAATGACAACAGGAACCAATAAGAGAAAGAGAGCATACAGTATTTTCGGATATTCTATATTCATTTCTTTTTAATGTTGTGTATAAACCGTTTTCTCTTATATCTTATTTCGTTTACTTTTCTTCCTCTTCCAATCTGTTTAAATCTTAAAATCAATCGGATTCTTATTTTTCTCCTTTCAGTCTATTATTTTTCCGTCTTTCATCACTAATTTCCTATCTGACATTTCCGCCAATTCTTCATTATGGGTCACGATGACAAAAGTCTGGTTAAAACGATCTCTCAAATCAAAAAAGAGTTTATGCAATTGTTTGGCATTTTCAGAATCCAGATTTCCACTAGGTTCATCTGCCATAATCACCGATGGACTATTGATTAATGCTCTTGCCACGGCAACACGTTGTTGCTCTCCGCCCGAAAGTTTTCCGGGCTTATGAAGAATTCTATTTGACAAACCCAAAAACTCCAAGAGTTCTCCGGCTCTTTTGTCTGCTTTCTTCTTTGAAACTCCTGCAATATAGGCGGGAATAGCCACATTTTCCAAAGCGGTGAACTCCGGCAGCAATTGATGAAACTGAAAGATAAAACCGATTTCTTTATTTCTAAATTTCGACAATTCGCTGTCTGATAAGTTCTTAAGATTGGTTTGATTGATTCTCAGTTCATAATCTGCATTTGACGGCATATCCAAAGTGCCGATTAGTTGCAAAAGCGTTGTTTTTCCTGCTCCCGATGGTCCCACAATGGCAACTACTTCTCCTCTATCTATTTGTAAATCAATACCTTTTAAGACTTCAAGATCGCCATATTTTTTATGTAAATTCTTTGCGCTAATCATCTGATAATCATTAAAAATATTTGATGACAAAGATAGTATTTTATTCCCAACCGAAAATCAGTAAAAACTTCTCATATTGGACCTAGTAGGTTTTAAAAATCCGCCAGATCCCGGATACTTGTCTAAAAATTAAGACTTTCATATGACATCCATCTATCATTAATGCCAAATTGATTTATAAAATAGTCCAAAATATTTTGTATGTCATTTTGGTATAAAACCTTTGAAAAAATAGTCCCATCAAAAAAAGCCGCGATTTTTCGCGGCTTTTTGGTTTTCATGTTTGTTTGTTTATTTGATGTACTCTACTTCTTTTTTAGGTTCGAGCGACATGTATTTATTAAATCCTTGCGCCAACATCCATTTGTTGCTATAAATTTTGCCCATATATCTGGAACCATGATCAGGAAAAATCAACACCACGTGACTGTTTTCATCAAAATAACCTGCTTTTTCATACAGATGGGCTGCTTCAAGTGCTGCTCCACTAGTATATCCCGCAAAAATTCCTTCTCTCAACGCCAACTCTCTTCCTCTGTATGCGGAATTTTCGTCGGTGACTTTCATAAAATAATCTATCAATTCAAAATCTGTTGCTGTGGGAATCAAATTTTTGCCCAAACCCTCAATTCTGTAAGAATAGATTTCTTCTTTATCAAAAACTCCGGTTTCGTGATATTTTTTCAATGCCGAACCATAGGCATCCACGCCCAAAATTTTAATATCCGAATTTTTTTCTTTCAAATAGCGCGCAATACCTGAAATGGTACCTCCTGTAGCAGCACAAGCGATCACATGGGTCACTTTTCCTTGGGTTTGATCCCAAATTTCTACACCGGAAGAAAAATAGTGCGCTTTGATATTCAATTCATTAAAATATTGATTTACATAGAGGGAATTAGGTGTTTCTTCATGCAGTCTTTTTGCCACGGAATAATAAGACCTTGGATCTTCTGCATCTACTTCAGACGGACAGACATAGACCTTTGCACCCATTGTTCTGAGCATATTAATCTTGTCTTCAGTTGCTTTGTCTTTCACGGCAAGAATCACCTTATATCCTTTTACCGCACCAATCATTGCCAAGCTGAAACCTGTATTTCCAGATGTGGTTTCTATGATGGTATCGCCGGGTTTTATCAAACCTGCTTTTTCCGCTTTATCAATGATATACAGACCTATTCTGTCTTTCACTGAATCACCTGGATTAAACGATTCCAATTTTCCGTAGAAATTTCCTTTTAAGCCCTCTGTCACTTTAGATAGCCGCACCATGGGCGTATTTCCTATCAAGTCTAAGACGCTATCAACAATTTTAGGATTATTTTTCATAAATCATTTCTTCAAAATAGCAATACTCGATTGCTTTTAGCTGTGCAAATGTAAGAATATTTTACTAATAACAGGGTCATGTAGGTTACAAAGAGTGTCTTTTTTTTCCAAAAATGATGAGAACAACTCCCAGGATAGACAAAATACCCCCTATAAATTGGATGTTTGTCGGTATTTTATGAAAATAGATATAGCTGCCGGCCAAAACGAACAAACCTTTGGTTGAAGACAAAATCGATTTTCTGGAAACTTCTATATACTTGATGGCATATAGCCCTACAATTGCCGCCAAAAACGGACCTAAAAACGCACCAATCATCACATTTCTTATGGCTGTCGATGAAATTTCATAAGACAAATCTTTCCATTCCAAGGCTATCCAAGAAAATAAAAAAAGAAAAATCACCCTATTCAATGCCAAAAGAATTGGAGACAATTTAACGATATTGATTTTCAACAAAATGGCATTAACGGCAAACAAGAAAGTGAAAAACAACACATATTGGCTGCCATCGATAAACATTTCGTTCAATTTAATCCATTTCGGATTATAACTCAACAAAAAAGCTGCTGTCAGTGTGAGCAAAATGCCTATAATCTCCGTTTTGTTAAATCTTTCTTTTAAAACAATAAAACCCAATATCAAAACAAAAACGGGTCCGAGATTACTCATAAACGCGACAATACTCGGATTGGGCATTGTTCCAATGGATTTAAAAAATAAGCTTGTCGATATGATTTCAATCAATCCGAAAAGCAGTAAAAAAAGAAAATCTCTTTTTGAGAATTCTTTGATTTTACGAAATGATTTTTGTTTAATCGCCAGACTTATAATCAAAATAAGTCCGGTAAAAAACCAATAGAATCCAAACTGTGGCAATTTGAGTTCTTGCAATGCTGCCTTACTGAAAATAAAGACATTTGCCATTGCCAAAACACCTATCAGCGTGAGCAAATAGCCTTTAGTTTTGTTCGAAAGTTTATGCCAAAAACTAATCATGAGTTCGATTGGCTAGGTTCAACAAAAATGCATATTCTCTGGCACGATCTTTCAAAGATTTATATCGTCCGGATGCGCCACCATGTCCGCTGTTCATGTCTGTATGCAACAAAAGGACACGATCATCCGTCTTGAGTTCTCTCAATTTTGCCACCCATTTTGCCGGCTCCCAATATTGCACTTGAGAATCGTACAATCCGGTGGTTATCAGCATATTCGGATAAGACTTTGCTTCAACATTATCATAAGGAGAATATAATTTGATATAGTCATAATATTTTTTTTCGTTAGGATTTCCCCATTCGTCATATTCTCCCGTGGTCAGAGGAATGGACTCATCCAACATGGTGGTTAGCACATCGACAAAAGGCACTTGCGCCACAAGTCCGTTGAACAACTCCGGTTCATAATTGGACACAGCCCCCATCAACAGGCCTCCTGCCGATCCTCCCATGGCATAGAGATGTTTTGAACTTGTATATTTCTCGGAAATCAAATATTTAGCGGCATCAATAAAATCATAAAATGTATTTTTCTTTTGCAAAAGTTTGCCGTCTTCATACCAAGGTCTACCCAAATATTCACTACCCCTGATGTGTGCAATGGCAAAAACAAATCCGCGTTTGAGCAAGGACAGTCTCGAAGTGCTAAAACCCGGATCTACCGTAATTCCGTAGGAGCCATAGCCATAAAGCAACAAAGGATTGTTCCCGTTGAGTTTTAAGCCTTTTTTATAGACAACAGAAATCGGCACTTTTTTTCCGTCTCGCGCCGGCGCCCAAAGCCTGACAGATTCATATTCGTTCTTGTCATAGTTCTCTCCGGGAATTTCTTGTTCTTTCAAAACTTGCTTTGTTTTGGTGTCCACATCATACTCCACTACAGAGGAAGGAACTGTCATTGAATTATAGACATATCTGAACTTATGGGTGTTCATTTCCGGATTATACGATACGTATAGCGTATAAGTTTCTTCATCAAAATCAATATAGAAATCTTCTTTTTTCTTTTCACAAACAATTCTGAGCATATTCAAGCCTTTTTTTCGCTCTGTCAGTAGCAGAAAATCTTGAAATATTTCCACATCTTCCAACAAAACTTCTGTTCTGTGCGGGATAAAATCTTGCCATTGATTCATTCGAGTTTCTTCAATGCTTGTTTGCATCAATTTGAAATTGAGCGCATGATCTTTATTTGTTAAGATATAAAAACGCTTGCCTTTGTGAAAAAGATTATATTCCACTCCCCTTTTTCTTTGTGCAAAAACCTTGAAGTCATCATCAGGACGATTGGCATCCAAATATTGATATTCCGTGGTCAGTGTGCTGAACGAGGCAATATAAATATATTTATTGCTTTTGCTTTTGGTCACAAAAACATCGAAAATATCATCTTTCTCTTCATAAACCAAAATATCATCTCCGGCATCAGTGCCTAAGATATGCTTATAGATTTGAAAAGCTCTCAGCGTTTTTTTGTCCTTTTTCGTGTAGAATAAGGTTTGGTTATCATTTGCCCAAACGGCACTTCCCGTAGTGTTTTTTATTTTGTCTCTCAATATCTCACCACTCTCTAAATTTTTGATTTTCAACACATATTGACGTCTTCCCGTGACATCTTCTCCGAAGACGGCAAATTTATTGTTAGGACTGACTTCTATTCCTTTCAAATTATAATATTCATATGCTTCTGCCATTTGATTTTCATCAAAAATAATTTCTTCGGGGGCTTTGAGATTTTTCTTTTTTCTTAAATAGACGGGATATTCTTTTCCTTTACTGTAGCGGGTTTGATAAAAATAGCCGTTTTCAAAATAAGGCACAGACTCATCTTCTTCTTTGATTCTTGATTTCAGTTCTTCAAAAAGACTATTTTCAAAATTTTTATATGAAGCCGTATGTTTCTCAAAATAGGCGTTTTCTGCTCTTAAATAATCCAACACTTTTTCATTTTCTCTATCATTCAGCCAAAAATAATTGTCAATTCTGACATCATCATGCTTCTTCAATTCATGCGGATTTTTTTTTGCTTGCGGCATATCACTCATCTCTGTTTATTATAAAGAAATGCAAAGATAAAAAAAAGACTGTTCTTGTTTAGATTTAATTTTTATGTGTTTAAAATTTTACAATTAATAAAATTTATGTTTGTTTCACAATATTCTTTCAGACATTAGGCACCAAATCCATTGGTTTGTCGTTTGATTTTATTTCTCTTCCTAACTGTGGTGATACGGGTGATGATTGATGATTGCATAAGCGCGATAGAGCTGTTCTAAAAAAATAAGTCGCACCATTTGATGTGAAAAAGTCATCTTGGACAAAGCTGTTTTTTGATTGGCACGTTGATATACCGCCTTTGAAAAACCATAGGGACCGCCAACAACAAATATCAAATTCTTGATGCCTGAATTCATTTTCTTTTGCAAAAACATTGCAAAATTTTTCGATGTAAACTCCTCTGCTTTTTCATCTAACAAAATAACAAAATCTGCAGATGTAATCTTGGATAAAATCAGAATACCTTCCTTTTCTTTTTGCAAATCTTCAGAAAGATTTTTTCTATTTTTAATATCCGGAATCACCTCAAAATCAAAGCTTATAAACGATTTGATACGTTTTATGTAGTCATCCATCAAAAATAAAAGTTGTTTGCTATCTGTTTTTCCGATAACCAGTAGTTTGATTTTCATTAATCTTATCTTAATTAATTGCTACAAAAGTATTCAAAAATATGGATAAATCGGCTTTTTTTATTTCTGCATTATTTATCCTACTTTTGTCAATATGATTACAAAAACACAATTTAAAAAAGAACTGGAAATTATCATCGACAATGCTATCAGAGAAGATGTTGGAGACGGTGACCACAGTTCACTGGCAAGTATTCCTGAAAATGCCACCGGAAAAGCGCAACTTTTGGTCAAAGACAATGGTATTATTGCAGGAGTTGAATTTGCAAAAATGGTTTTTCAGCATGTTGATGCTAACCTCAAATTTAAAAAATATATTGACGACGGCGAAATTATCAGATATGGTGATATCGCTTTCATTGTTGAAGGAAAATCTCAATCCATCTTACAAGCAGAACGCTTGGTGCTTAACGCCATGCAACGCATGAGTGCCGTTGCTACCAAAACCAAGCGCTATGTCGATTTGCTCAACGACTATAACACCCGTATTTTGGACACCAGAAAGACCACACCCGGAATCAGAGCACTTGAAAAATGGGCAGTGAAAATTGGCGGCGGCACCAATCATAGATTCGGGCTCTATGATATGGTGATGCTCAAAGATAACCATATCGACTTTGCCGGAGGAATTGAAAAAGCCATTCTCAAAACAAATGCCTATTTAAAAAAAAACAAACTCAATATCAAAATTGAAATTGAAACCCGCAATACGGATGAAGTGCAAGAAGTATTAAGAGTGGGACAAGTAGATCGTATTATGTTGGATAATTTCAGCTATGAAGATCTCAGAAAAGCCGTAAAACTAATCGGAAATCGATTTGAAACCGAGGCATCGGGAGGTATTACCGAGGAAACTTTGAAGAAATATGCCGAGTGCGGGGTAGATTTTATTTCGTCAGGCGCCTTAACGCATTCCGTGTCAAATATGGATTTTAGTCTGAAAGCCATCAAATGAACACACTTCTAAAAATAAAAGTTCAAATTGACAACTTCCTGAAAAAAATTCCTATTCCCGGATTTTCCGGAATGAATTTTTCCGAATTGTTACATATTTATTGGGAGGGTATTTTCAAAGGACAGATCACTGTTCGTGCCGGAGCCATTTCTTACAGCTTTTTTATGGCAATTTTTCCTTTTTTATTATTCACCCTAAGTATTATTCCGATGCTTCCCATTGAGAATTTTCAGAATGATTTTATCAGTTTTATACACGATATCATTCCACCTAAAACTTTTGATGTCATAGACAATATCATCTATGACATCGCTACCAAACCCAAAAAGGGTCTTCTGTCTTTCAGTATTGTTTTGGCTATTCTTTTTATGGCAAACGGTGTCAATGCCATTCTCACCGGATTTGAAGAGTCCGTTCACAAATTCATAGACAAAAGAAATCTTTTTAAACAATATATCATATCTCTTGCATTGTCGCTTATTCTTGTATTCATCTTAATGATTACGGTAGTAGCCATCATCTATTTCGAAATCATCGTGGTGAATAACTTGCAAAAATCAGGCATCATTGATGACTATGATTTTTGGACCATACTCGGCAAGAAGATATTCTATTTTCTGATGCTTATCACTTCGGTATCATTATTGTATTATTTTGGAACGAGAGAAGGAAAAAGATTAAAATTCATCTCTCCGGGAGCTGTAATGACTAGTTTTTTGGTTGTGCTGAGTTTTTATATTTTTGGAATCTATATCGAAGTATTTTCCAGATACAATCAGCTATACGGATCGATTGGAGCTTTTCTTATCATCATGTTGATGATTTATTTAAACGCTTTGATTCTCCTACTGGGACACGAACTCAATATGGCAATCGTTAAACTGAAAAATAAAAAAAAATCGTATCTTTAAACAAATTTTAAAATCTATTCTTATGAAAAAACTATTTTTAGGTCTTATCCTTCTCGTTGGATTTATGAGTGTTAATGCTCAAGATGTTGTTGGGAAATGGAAAACCATTGACGACGAAACCGGAAAACCAAAATCAATTGTTGAAATCTATAAAGATGGAAACAAATATTATGGAAAAATCGTTGAGATGATTACGGAGAAAAACAAAGATGGTGTTTGTCGTACTTGCGAGACAAAATATAAAAACAAAAACATTATCGGATTGGTGATTCTAAAAGATCTTGAAAAAGACGATGACGAATATGGCGACGGTGAAATTATGGATCCTAAAAATGCTAAAACCTATAGCTGCTATATCAAACTGGTAAGTACCAACAAACTCAAAGTCCGCGGATATCTGGGGTTCTCTTTGCTTGGAAGAACTCAATATTGGTATCGAGTAAAATGAAAACGTTTTAGTATCAGAAAAACAAGCTGCATATTATGGCAAAATTCATAAAACTGTATGATGATCATACCGATCAGGTTCTTATTGACGAAATTGTAGAGACACTCCTAAATGGCGGTTTGGTAATTTATCCTACAGACACGGTTTATGGTCTGGGCGTCAGCATCAAAAATTCTAAAGCAATTGAAAAATTGGCTCGTTTAAAAGGGAAAAAAGTTGAGCAAGCCAATTTTTCGTTCCTTTTTAAGGACTTGAGTTCTCTTTCTGAATACACAAAACAAATCGACACCCGTACTTTTAAAATCCTTAAAAAAGCTTTTCCGGGAGCTTACGCATTTATTCTTCCTGCCAATAACAACTTGCCTAAAATTTTCAAAAAAAGAAAAACTTTCGGAATGCGAATTCCCGACAATCAGATTCTACAAAAAATCATTGAAAGACTCGGACATCCCATTGTCAATATATCTATCAAAGATGAAGATGATGTAATTGAATATACTACAGACCCCGAACTAATTTATGAAAAATGGAACAAAGTGGTGGATATTATAATCGATGCCGGATATGGAGAAAATGTTCCATCAACAGTTGTTGATCTCTGCAAAGACGAACCTGAAGTGATTAGAAAAGGAAAAGGTGACATCCACAATCTGAATCTCTAGTGCCAAGTCTTATGACTTTGCCTTGCTCTCAAAAAAATTCTCTTCGACTTGTGCAAATAACACACCTGACTCAACAAT
>Ga0256846_1000223_pt1 | contig 24417 bp, 22 predicted proteins | sample TevniametaG_FD_189098 | JGI IMG/M metagenome (GOLD analysis project Ga0256846, IMG submission 189098) | Tube worm associated microbial communities from hydrothermal vent at the East Pacific Rise, Pacific Ocean - Tevnia | ecosystem: Host-associated > Annelida > Integument > Unclassified ...
ATGAAACATTGAAACCCTCTATGGCATAAATCCTCTGCATCATGGATCTGCCTGGGTGGGGAATGGGTGATCACAATATCAACCCCTCTGTTTTTCATAAGGGAAAACCACATGGTTCCAACGATTTTTTTCATCTCTTTTTCCGTATACTGATTTTCATTACCATTATACCAGTTGGAACCTTCAAAACCTAAAATTCTTAAACCATTAACCAGGACAAGCCGTTTATGAATATCAGTACACCCTTCTGGTTTGTATCTGCCATGGCGGATGTCATGGTTCCCTTTTACATAATAGAGAGGAGCGCTGATCTTTTCCTGTAAATAAATAAGATACTCCTGGGCAAGATCCCCGCAGGATAATATAAGGTCAATTCCGGGCAGGCTTTCCTCCCTGATTCTCTGATCAAGTGAGTTTTCAATAAAATCGGAAACTGTTAAAATTTTCATGGTATTTAATTTTAAAATATTTATCATATCATTCAAGTAAATATTTGTAAAACCTTAAAAGAATGATATATATTTCCTTTAAACAAAAACCAGAAGGATAGAATCATGGACATAAAAATAAAAATTCGGGGATATCATACTGATTTATACAGGCATGTTAACAATGCAAGATATCTTGAATTCCTGGAAGAGGCCCGTTGGCAGATAGTTGAAGAATATATGGATATTAATGATTTTATACAAAATGACTTGAGTTTTTATGTGGTAAATATCAATATTTCCTATAGAAGCCCTGCAATGGTAAATGATATTATCCTGATCAAGACAGGCCTGCATAAAATCGGCCACAGAAGCGCTGTGTTTAAACAGGAAATTATAAATACAACCACAGGAAAAACATCTGTTCAGGCAGATATTACCTTTGTTGTTGCTGACAAATCAGGAAAAGCGATTCCATTGGCAGGCAAGGTAAAAGAAATTCTTAAACAGATTCCAGCAATAAAATAACCTTTTCAGATTCAGGAACCAGATATGATCACAATACTTGATTATGGAGCAGGAAATGTAAGAAGTGTTATTAATGCAGTTGAAGCCCTTGGGCATAAAGTCCGGCTTGCAGATAAGGCTTCAGATATTTTAAATGCCGAAAAAATCATTTTTCCAGGCGTGGGTCACTATGGAAGCATGATAAAAACACTGAAACAAAAAAATTTTTTTACACCCCTAAAAACTTATCTGGAGGAGGATCGCCCTTTTCTTGGCATTTGTCTTGGGTTTCAATCCCTTTTCCAGGGAAGCGAAGAATTTGACTTTCATGCCGGTTTTAACATTCTTCCAGGAAGTGTCTGCCGTTTTAACATCAAACTTGCAGTGCCCCATATTGGATGGAACAGTATAAATATCAAAAAAGAGTCCTTTTTATTTCAAAATATAGATGAAAAGACTCGATTTTATTTTGTACATTCATACCATGTCCAGGCAGACAGACAATCTGATATTCTTACAACAACACCCTATGAAATTGAATTTATCAGTGCTGTCAGCCATGGCAATATCATTGGTGTCCAGTTTCACCCTGAAAAAAGCGGAAAACCTGGTCTTCAGTTTTTAAGCAATTTCATTTCCATGGAAAATAACATTAATGTGAAAAACATTGACTCCTGTTTCACTTTGTCAAGCAGGCGCGGCCTTGCTAAAAGAATTGTTGCCTGCCTTGATGTAAGGTCCAACGACCAGGGAGACCTTGTTGTTACCAAGGGTGACCAATATGATGTAAGGGAAAAGGGTGATGTCAGAAACCTTGGTAAACCTGTAAAACTTGCAAGGGATTATTATAATCAGGGAGCTGATGAGATAACCTTTCTCAATATAACCGGGTTCAGGGATTTTCCCTTAAAAGATATGCCCATGATAGATGTTTTAAGGGCAACCTCAAAAAATGTCTTTGTTCCTTTGACCATTGGCGGAGGAATCAGGGATTATACTGACAGCAATAACAGATCATACCAGGCCATTGAGGTGGCCGAAGCCTATTTCAGGGCTGGTGCCGATAAAATATCCATTGGAAGTGATGCTGTTCACATTGCCCTTGAATATATCAAAACCAGTGAGTTAACAGGAAAAAGCTCCATTGAGCAGATCTCAAAAATATATGGAAACCAGGCTGTTGTAATCTCCATTGACCCTGTGAAGGTGTGGGTTGATTCCATGAATTTAAAAAAGATATCGTCAAACCATACTATTATTTCATCTTCTGAAACCGGACCCGGTGGTGAAAAACACTGCTGGTATCAATGCACTGTCAGGGGAGGACGTGAAAAAAAAGATATTGATGTGGTCAGTTTTGCTAAAATTTGTGAAAAACTTGGTGCAGGTGAACTGCTCATTAATTCAATTGACAGGGATGGAACAAATCTTGGATTTGATCTTGATTTGATAAATTGTATAAAAAACAGTGTTTCAATTCCGGTCATAGCATCCAGCGGGGCTGGCAGTGAAGAACATTTTTATAAGGTTTTTACAGAAACAAAGAGTGAAGCAGCCCTTGCTGCAGGAATTTTTCACAGAAAGGAGATACCCATTAAAAGGGTAAAAGATTACCTTGCTGCCCGGCAGATTACCATTAGAATATGAACTTCCTTGACTTTTTATTTTTGTTCTTATAGATTTAATTTTTAGCCAGGTGCTGCCTTGGGCAGATAATAGGGAATCCTGTGAGAGTCAGGGACGGACCCGCCGCTGTAATCGGGGATGAGGGCTTTACAAATCACTGTAAATAAAAGCGCTTAAAAGCCGTTAATTTATGGGAAGATAAAACCTGAACATGATCCGAGAGTCAGAAAACCTGCCTGCTGAATAAATAACCCAGGATGGACGAGGAGTAAAACCGGGGTGTGAAATATGGAAAATACGGTCCCATATCGATGGCTTCGATATGGGTTTTTTTTGCCTGGCAACAGGGTTTGATTTTTTTAGAAAAAGGAGTTGAAAATGTCATGAAAAACCACAGGATATTAAGCTTGATATATTTTTGTTTTTCAACAATGACAGCTCTTTTACTCCAAAAGCCTGAAAATCAAATTCTGTTTTCCTAAATTTAAAAAGAGCAGCATTATGATATATTTTTGCACACCCGGCCAATATGTTTCACATGGAACATTATTTCATTTTTCCCCATTACATGGATTTTTGTTCCTGGAAAAGTTTTAACGAGGATTGGCTGTTTGAATTTTAAAATTAAAGCCATAACTAAAAAGAGAACAGGGACTCTGGTGACTCTGTTCTCTTTTGCTTTAGTCATAATGATTATCCTGTCTTCTGCCATGGGTTATGTTGACATGGAGTTTACAGATATTGTTAAGATAATCCTGTGGAAAATCACAGGCAATACAGATTTTGTCCTGCAGATAGACAGAACAGCCCGTGTAATAGTAACTGATGTGAGATTACCGAGGATTTTGACCTGCGCTGCAGTTGGAGGCGCCCTTGCAGTTTCAGGTGCTTTGTTCCAGGGCATATTACTGAACCCTCTTGCAGACCCTTATACCCTTGGAGTTTCTGCTGGTGCTGCCTTTGGCGCCTGCATTGCAATCCTGCTTAATCTCGGTGCAGCTTCTGTGTCAACCCCTTTGTTTGCATTTTCAGGTGCTGTCACAACCCTTTTCCTGGTTATTTTTCTTTCCGGATCTTCCGGTAAAGACGGTCATAAACTCAGTTCCAACAACCTTATATTATCGGGCATAATAATTGCTGCAATTTTATCTGCCGGCATTAGTTTTTTAAAATATATGGCTGATGAACAGGTTTCTGTTATAATTTTCTGGCTCATGGGAAGCTTTGCTTCAAAAACCTGGTCAGACCTTTTTGCAGTATCAGGTTTTCTGCTGTTTGGTTTTTTAATTTCAATTTATTATGCAAGGGATTTAAATCTTATTTCCCTTGGGGAAAAAGCTGCTTCAAGCCTTGGTGTTGATATAAAAAAAGTTACGATTATCCTTCTTGTAACCGGCTCTCTTCTTGCAGCTGTTTCTGTTTCAGTTTCCGGAATTATCGGTTTTGTCGGGCTTCTTATTCCACATATGGTGAGGATAGTTACTGGCCCTGACAATCTGAAAGTTATTCCTGTTTCCATGATAGCAGGAGCCCTGCTGCTTCTGTTTGCTGACACTATTACCAGGGCAGTGCTTGTCCATGAAATCCCAATTGGTGTATTAACTGCTTTAATCGGAGGCCCTGTTTTCTGCTGGATTTTTAAAAAAAGCCACCAAAAACAGGAAGGATTATGAGAATTAAAGTAAAAGAACTCAGTTTTTCATATACAAGGAACAAAGATTACCCTGGTTTCAGGAAAAATATTGATAATATTAATATTGAGTTTGAACAGGGTATGTTTTATTCCATACTTGGGCCCAATGGAAGCGGTAAGACAACTTTTCTTGATCTTCTTACAGGATATTTAAAACCAGATTCAGGCGGCATCTTTTTTGATAACCAGAACATCTCTTCCTTTTCCAAAAAAGAGATGGCAAAAAAAACAGCTCTTGTATCCCAGGATTATTATATAAATTTTCCATATACAGTCAGGGAAGTTGTCAGCATGGGACGGCATCCGTATATTGGCAGGTTTTTCTCCCTGGATCACCAGGAAACAAGTTTAGTTGATTCAATTGCCAGAAGAACCGGCATTTCAGATTTAATGGACAGGAAAATAACCTGTCTTAGCGGAGGAGAGAGGCAAAGGTCTGTTTTTGCAAGAGCACTATGCCAGAAAACCCCTGTTCTGCTGCTTGATGAAGCTTTTTCCAATATGGATATCAACCATACTTTTCATCTTCTCCATGAAATTAAAAAAGAGATTTCAGACAATAATATTATGGTAATTTCAGTATCCCATGACCTGAATTTTGCATCAATCTGGTCAGACAGAATTCTCTTTTTAAAAAACGGTAAACAGGCTGCCTTTGGCACACCTGATGATGTTTTAGAAGAGGAAATTATCAAAAAAGTATATGATATTGAAGCAAGGATTGAAAAGAATAAATTTGTAAATGCAAAGCAGGTTTTTTTTAATCTTTCTTAAATTACGGGGCTGCCATGACTAAAAATATTAAAATAACAGCAATGATTTCATTTTTTATTTTTTTGTTTATGTGTGGTACAGGTTTAACCACAACCATTATTGACAATGCCGGAAGATCCATTGTTTTTGACAAACCCTTTAAAAGGATAATATCTCTCTATGGCGCACACACTGAAAACTTGTTCCATATTGGTGCAGACAGACAGGTTATAGGCGTATCTGTAAATGATTCTTTTCCAAAACAGGTAAAAGAAAAGCAGCGGTTTTCATACCATGATGATGCAGAAAAATTTATTGCTGCCTCCCCGGACCTGATTCTTATTCGCCCCATGATCGACAAGGGGTATAAAAAACTTTTTAAAAGCCTTGAAAAGCTTGGTATTCAAGTAGTATCACTGCAGCCTTCCAATATTGATGAAATGTACAAATACTGGATAAAGCTTGGGCAGTTGACAGGAAGACAAGACAGCGCAGATACCATGGTAAAGGAATTTAAACAACAATTAAAATATTTTAAAAACATTAATTTAAAAATAGAGGAAAAAAAACAGGTCTATTTTGAAGCTATTCATTCCAGAATGAAGACTTTTACCCGGAATTCAATGCCTGGCTTTGTTTTACAAACTGCAGGCGGTATAAATATTGCCATTGATGCAATACCTTCCCGTAACAGTAATATTGCAATTTATGGAAAAGAAAAAATTCTTTCCCATGCACGTGAAATTGATGTTTTCCTTGCACAAAAGGGGATTATGAACAATATATCCAGAGAGACCATTGTTAATGAACCGGGTTTCAGTGTTATTAAAGCTGTCAATAACAACCAGATTTTTCTCATTGATGAAGAGATAATATCACGCCCTGTATTCAGATTGTTAAAGGGCATAAAAACCATTGGCTGCATTCTCTATCCAGAATTTTATAAGGACTAATATTATACTTTAATTTTATTTAAAAGGTTTTTCCATGAGTAAAATCGGAACATTGTTTGGAATCGGTGTAGGCCCGGGTGATCCTGAGCTCATTACCAAAAAAGCTATCAGACTTATCAATGAAGCAGATGTTATTTTTTCTGCTGCATCAACAAAAAACAATTACAGCCTTGCTTTAACCATTGCAAAGCCATATATTTCCAACAATACTGATATTAAAAGTTTGTCTTTCCCAATGATTAAAGATAAAGTTGAAAGTCAAAAGGCATGGGATTCAAATGCCAGGAAAATATCAGATTTTTTAAAAAAAGGGAAAAATTGTGCTTTTATAACACTTGGCGACCCTGTTACCTATTCAACTTTTGGGTATATCCTCACTGCAATGAACATGATTATGCCCCAGGCGCCTGTGGAGATTGTTCCTGGTATCACATCCTTCCATGCCGCAGCTGCAAGGTGCAACAGAATACTTGTGGAAGCTGAAGAGACCCTGGCCGTAATGTCGGGCGCCTATGGCGGCAGAAATATCCGTGCCATTGCAGACAAAGTTGACAAACTTGCAATAGTTAAAGCATATAAAAACACCAGGGACATTAATCAAGCCCTTCAGGAGACTGGTTTTTATGAAAAAAGCATTGCTGTTTCAAAGTGCGGGAGAAAAGGGGAAAAAATTACAGATAATTTAAAAAAACTTGAACAGCGCAGCCCTGACTACTGGACATTGATCCTTGCAAGCAAATGAAAGCAAAAAACATTAAATTCAGATATATCCTGATCTCTTCCACCATTACTGTTTTAATGCTGGTTATCACCATTTCCAGCACCAGTATTTCCTTTGATTACATTGTAAAAAGGCTTATCATCCCAATCTTGCGGCTGCTTTTATTTATCTTTATTGGACTTGGGTTGGGACAGACCATTGAAAACCTTGGCCTGACAAAATATTTAGCACTACTTGCAAGACCTGTTTTTAAATTTTCAAAACTTGGTGACAGGTGTGCTGCTGCCTTTATCTCTGCCTTTTTCTCTGGTGTTGTTGCCAACAGTATGCTCATTGATTTTTTTAAAGAGAAAAAAATTTCAAAAATGCAGCTTTTTTTAACCAATTATTTAAATCAACTCCCTGCCTATTTTCTCCACCTTCCCACAACTTTTTTTATTGTTTTACCGTTAACAGGATTTGCAGGAGTAATTTATTTTATTCTTACTTTCAGTGCAACTCTTTTACGTTTTATGCTTTTCCTTATTTTTGGAAGATTTTATTTTCAAAAAAACAGGTCTTTAAACAACTCTTTTCATACTTTGGAAAACAGGGAAACAAAAGATGTGGATAATAAAAAGGAGAATAAAACAATTAAGCTTAGAATACTTTCCTCTCTGAAAAAGAAGCTTATTCCCAGGATGACCAGTATTTTCATATGGTTAATTCCTATATATACACTTGTTTTCCTGTTAAATACCCTTGGCACATTTGATTATTTAAATAATTTCGTATCCTCTAAAATAAGCTTAACTTTTTTACCTGTACAATCAATATCCATTGTTGTCATAAGTTTTGCAGCTGAGTTTACTTCTGGATTTGCTGCTGCCGGAGCAATGATGGATGCCGGAATTCTTACGGTTAAGCAAACAGTCCTTGCTCTTTTACTTGGAAATATTGTAGCATTTCCTTTAAGAGCCTTAAGACATCAGATTCCAAGATATCTTGGAATCTTTTCCCCGAAAATGGGACTTGCCCTGCTTTTATCTGGCCAGGGTTTCCGTCTTTTAAGCTTAATAATTGCAGGACTGATATATTACATGGTGGGATAAATGAAACCTTTAATAATTATTGGCACTGGTACAAGCATTGATGACATTACATTAAAGCAGCATAAAATCATTGAAAATGCTGATTTTTTAATAGGCGGACACCGCCTCCTTGAAATGTTTGAAAAGCTAAAAATAAAAAAACTTGTAATAAAAAACAATCTTACACAGGTAGTTGAAGAGATATCACAATGCATAGATCACATGAATATTGTTGTACTTGCATCTGGAGACCCCATGTTTTTTGGAATAGGAGCCTTTCTCACACGAAAATTTGGAAAGGATAGTGTGAAAATCATGCCAAACATTTCATCTGTTGCCAGGGCTTTTTCAAAGATCAAGGAGCAATGGAATGATGCCCATCTACTGAGCCTTCATGGAAAACGGTCCAATGATATCTCGCCGATCTTTTCAGGTGGAAACAAATTTGCAATTTTAACAGATAAAAAAAAAGATCCTTCCTGGCTTGCAAAGAAAATTGTTGGGAAAAACCAGGAGGGCTTTTCCATGTGCATACTTGAGAACATTGATTCACCAAAGGAAAAAATCAGCTGGTTTGATGATATGAGAAAGGTGATTAATAAAAAATTTGAAAGCCCCAATATTGTAATCTTGAAGAGAGAAAACCCTTCCCGGGATTTCACCAAAAACCAGCATGTTCATCCTGGCATGAAAGATCATGCCTTTTCCACGGACAAGGGCCTTATAACCAAATCGGAAATCCGAAGTATTGTCCTCTCAAAGCTGAATTTTACAAAAAACAATCATCTGTTCTGGGATCTGGGAGCCGGGTCTGGCGCTATTTCCATTGAGGCTTCATCCATTGTTTCACATGAAACAATTTATGCTGTTGAAAAAAATGAAAAAAGAATCCCTTTGATCAAAGAAAACATTTCAAGGTTTAATATTCCAAACATTAAACTGATCCATGGTACTCTTCCGGGAATATTAGACAAACTGCCTGTTCCTGATCGAATTTTCATCGGGGGAGGGGGCAAAGACCTTTTGAAAATTTGCAAGGAAGCTGTAAAGAGACTTGCCTTAAATGGTATCATTGTTGTAAATACAATATTGATAGAAAACCCCGGGCCTGTTTTTCAAACCATGAAAAAGTCCGGCCTGGGGCCTGAACTTTTATCGGTTCAGATTTCCAAATCCAAAAGCATGCCCCATGGTGAAAGGCTTGAACCATTAAATCCTGTCTGGATCATTTACGGAAAAAAGGAGTCACAAATTGGATAATAAATATAAAATTGTAAGGTTTGTTGGTGCAGGCCCGGGAGACCCTGAACTTATTACAGTTAAAGGTATGAATGCCTTGAAAAAGGCGGATCTGATAATCTATGCCGGCTCCCTTGTGCCAGAGCAGATGCTCTGCTGGGCAAAACCAGGGGCCATAACAATAAACAGCGCTGCCTTACACCTTAATGAAATTATTCAATTAATAAAGGATTCATACTTTGCAGGTAAAAGGGTTGTAAGACTTCATACTGGAGACCCTTCTCTGTATGGTGCTGTTCTTGAACAATTTAAAGAACTTGACAAGCTGTCCATAAAATTTGAAACAATACCTGGAGTAACTGCTGCCTTTGCAGCTGCTGCCTGTATGAATATGGAATATACACTTCCGGAAATTGCTCAGACCCTGATTTTAACAAGAATTTCCGGCAGAACACCTGTGCCAGACCTGGAAAGCCTGGACAAACTATGTGCCCACCAGAGCTCCATGGCAATATATCTGAGCATTGCATATCTTGAAAAAATTCAAAAGATAATATGTTCATCCTATGGAAACAGTGCTCTTTGTGCAATTGCCTACAGAATTGGATTTCAGGAGGAGAAAATTGTATACTGCAAGGCTGAAAGCCTTGCACGCAGTGCCAGGAAAGAACGGATTGAAAAGCAGGCTATTATAATTGTGGGAAAGGCTGTCCAGGCATGTACAAAAGATAAAAACATTATTAAATCAAAATTATATGATATCCATTTTTCCCATGAATACAGAGAAAAACAATAAAATTAATAAAACTGCAATCTGGGCCATTACCAGATCGGGATATAAGCTTGGCTCAAAACTTGCCCGAACAATTAATGGATCAGTACTGCTGATCTCGTTAAATCTAAAAAACCAACTCCTTCTGAATCTATCTTCTTTTGATGAAAATATCATTGCCTTTGTAAAGTTATCAGATAAAATAAGACAGGTGTTCCATGATTTTACTGCCCATATTTTTATTTTTTCAACAGGTATTGCAGTACGTATCATTGCTCCTGTAATAAAATCAAAAATTTCAGACCCTGCCGTGGTAGTACTGGATGATAATGGCTGCCACGCCATCAGCCTTTTATCGGGACATCTTGGCGGGGCTAATAAACTTGTTGAAAAAATTGCCGGAATAACCGGTGCAGCTCCAGTAATTACAACAGCAACAGACGTACATAACAAACCTGCCATTGATATAATAGCAGGGGAGCATGACTTGCATATTGTAAATCCTGGAATGATTAAAAAAATAAACATGGCAATCTTATATGATGAAATAATTAAAATCCATGACCCAAGTAATATTCTCATTGCCCGGATTCCAAACAGCATACAGGAGCAGAAAAATCCTGATATAATTTGTACTGATACCACCATGAAAGTTCCACGTGAAACATTAGTTTTAAATCCTCGTTCCCTGATTGTTGGAATGGGTTGTAACAGGGATACAACAATGGATGAGGTGGAACTGTTTCTATTGTCTGTGTTCAGGAAAAACAGATTATCCCTTAAAAGTATAGGAGCGTTTGCATCAATAGATGCCAAGAAAAATGAAACAGGCTTTCTTGAGTTATCAAAAAAAATGCAGGTCAAATTTTTGTTTTTTGATAAAGACAGACTCAGTCTGGTTAAGAATATAAAAAATCCTTCAAAAATAGTTGAAAAACATATGGGAGTGAAAAGCGTATGCGAGGCAGCAGCAATAACAGCAGGAAAAAATGCACAACTGATAGTTCAAAAACAGATAAAGGGCAATGTAACAATGGCTGTGGCACGGGCAAAGCCATGCTCTATATAATCGGAACAGGGCCGGGGGGCATTGACTACATGGCAGGCCGGGCAAGGGAAGTGCTTAAAAAAGTAGACACCATTGCAGGATACTCAACCTATCTTGTTCTTATAAACGATCTTATTAAAGATAAAAAAATTATATCAACAGCAATGACAAAAGAGGTGGACAGGGTTGAAATGGCAATAAACGAAGCCCTTTACAAAACTCCCTGCGCACTTGTTTCCGGGGGTGACCCTGGAATATACGCCATGGCAGGTCTTGTTTTTGAAATTTGCAAAAAGAAAAACATCAAACTTATCCGGGGAGGCTCACAAACATATAAAAGAGGTGGTAATGATGTAAACCAGACCCTTGGGGAAAACTCTCTGTGTCTTGAAATAGTTCCGGGAATTCCTGCTCTGGCAGCAGGGGCTGCTCTGACAGGAGCACCCCTGACCCATGATTTTGCAGCAATAAGTTTGAGCAATCTTCTAACCCCCTGGGAAAAAATAGAAAAACGACTTGAGTTTGCAGCCATGGCGGATTTTTCCATTGTTATTTATAATCCAAAAAGTAAAAAAAGGGACTGGCAGCTCAGGCGTGCCAGAGAGATAATTTTAAAACACCGTAAAAAAGATACTCCTGTGAGCATAATAACTGGTGCCATGCGGGAAAACCAGAACATTGAGATAACAAAGCTATCTGATATTGATGAAAAAAACATTGGTATGCAGTCAATACTTTTCATAGGGTCCAGTACATCAATGAAATATCTTGACTTTATGTTCACTCCCAGGGGTTATGGTCAAAAATACAATTTTTAACAACTATTCATATATTACGGAGAAAAATGAAAAAAGGATATATTCAAATATATACAGGCAATGGCAAAGGAAAGACAACAGCAGCCCTTGGGCTTATTGTAAGGGCTCTGGGTGCCGGATTAAAAATTTTTGTGGGGCAGTTTCTGAAACAGGGGGATTATTCTGAAATAAAGACCCTTAAAAAATATAGTGAATTATATAAAGGGATTACCATAAAACAATATGGTTCAGGAAGATTTGTAAAGGGAAAACCCACTGAAGAGGAAAAAAAAGCAGGCAAACAAGGATTAAAGCAAATCAGAGATGTATTAATAAAAGGAAACCATGATCTTGTAATTGTGGAAGAGGGAAATGTTGCAATGATGTGCAATATTATCACTGAAAATGACCTTCTTGAATTAATGAAAATAAAACCTGAACATGTTGAGCTTGTGATCACAGGCAGAGGAGCAACGGAAAGATTGATCAGAAAAGCAGACCTTGTAACGGAAATGAAAGAGATAAAACACTATTTTAAAAAAGGTGTTGGTGCGCGCACGGGGATTGAGAAATGAAAACATTAAAAAACATTGCATTTCTCGGAACAGGGTCAGATGTTGGGAAAAGTATTATTGCAGCAGCATTTTGCAGATCCCTGGCAGACAGAAATATCAAGGTTGCTCCATTTAAAGCACAAAACATGTCAAACAATTCCGGCATAACCCAGGAAGGCCTTGAAATGGGAAGGGCTCAAATCGTCCAGGCAGAAGCTGCCCGAATATTGCCCCACGTGGATATGAACCCTGTGCTTCTGAAACCTACCGGTGAAAAAGGTTCCCAGGTAGTGCTCAATGGCCTGGTTTATGATAATCAGTCTGCAATGGATTACCATAAAACAAAGGATTTTTATTTTAGTAAGGCATGTCAAGCATTTGACAGATTAAAAAAAAAATATCAATGCATAGTACTTGAAGGAGCAGGATCCTGTGCAGAGGTGAATCTTATGGATTCAGATATTGTAAACTTCAGAATGGCGGAATATGCCAGAGCAGATGTATGTCTTGTGGCAGATATACATAGAGGCGGAGTGTTTGCTCAAATCATCGGAACACTCAAATGTCTGCCAAAAAAGTACCAGAAAATGATAAAAGGCATAATAATAAACAGATTCAGAGGTGATCCTGAACTGTTTAAACAGGGGATAGAATGGATAGAGAAAAAAAGCAGAAAACAGGTTTTAGGTATAATGCCATGGTATTCCCATTTCAGAATCGATGCGGAAGATTCCGTTGAAATTGAAAAATCAGGACGGCTGTCAGACATTGATAGAACAAGGCCTGCCATTGGAATAATAAAACTGCCCCATATATCAAATTTTACAGACATCCATTCCCTTTCAGAAATACAGGGAGTAGAGACTCTGTTCATTGACACTGCCATGGATTTATCCTGGTGCAGCGCTCTTATTATTCCGGGCTCAAAAAATACAAGGGCAGACATGATCTGGCTTGAACAAAGCGGTATCGCAGGTAAAATAAAAGCCCTTGCAGACATGGGGGGGCATATACTTGGAATTTGCGGCGGGTATCAAATGCTTGGAAAAGTCATTAAAGACCCGGACGGTCATGAGGGATCACCCGGAGAGACCAGAGGGCTTTGCCTCCTGGATGTTGAAACCACACTTGAATACCCAAAAGTTACAACAATAACCACATTTTCCTGGGAAGAGGCCCGGGGCAGAGGATATGAAATTCACATGGGCACAACCAGACTGTCTTCCGGAACTCCTGCTTTTCAAATTCTTTCACGGGGCAAAACCGGTATTGACAAAGGAAAGATAAAACAGGATGGGTGCATTTCAAAAAATAAAAAAATCATGGGAACATATATCCACGGATTGTTTGATTCACGTGAAATTTTAATAAAATGGCTGGATAAAATTAATGTAAAAGGTCTGGATAAAAAAATTATTTCAAAGGAGTGTAAAAAGGAAAAAAATTATATTCTGTTAAAGGAGCATTTTGAAAACCATATTGATATAACAAACCTTATAAAATACAATCCTTGCTGACTATTCATGGTCCGGGTCATGGGTCTGGTCAGATGATTTTTCCAGATCAACAATTGTTTTATCTATATATTTTTTTGTCTTATATTGTGTAATATTTGACAGTTGATCTGTGATTCTGCTCATCCTGTCAATGCTCTCTTTAATAATTGTAAGAAATTCATAAGCTTTATCCTGTTTTTTCAATTTCAGAAACAAGAGTTCCACTGATCCGAAAATAGACTGCATGGGCTGGTGCAGCTCATGGCATATAGCTCCGGCTGTTTCTATGGCTGTTTCAAGCTGCTGATTCTTTTTTCTGCCAGTAATGTTGCTGACAAAGGCAAAGGCACCTGAAATTTTATTGTTATTATCTAATATTAGTGCTGCATCAAAAAGTGCATTCAGCTCTTCTCCGTTATTGGTTTTCAAAATAATACTAAAATGTTTTGATTTTGATTCATCAGGGTCTGTGAGTATACGGTTGAAAATTGCTTTATTTTGTCCATGGACAAAATCTGCAGCACTTTTACCAATAATCTGACTGGATGAATACCCAAGCATTGTACAAAGTGCATTGTTGACTCCGGTTGTAATCTCATCTTTATCAACCTGCCAGAAACCAGAAGTTGTTGTTTCAATTAACCTTGAATAGTTTTTTTCACTCTGAAGAAACAGTTGCTGGGCCTGATTTTTTTCAGCCAGGGCCCGGGAATGTTCCAGGGCCCTTTCAATGGAGTGGATAAGGCTGGACATCTCCTTTATTGGCTTTACAATATAATCCCATGCTCCGATTTTCATGGTTTCGATTGCATCCTGGATTCCGCCGGCACCTGAAACAACAATAAGAGGGGTTTGGGGAGATTTATCATGGATGTGATTAATTACATCATACCCATCCATTTCAGGCATGCGAAGGTCCAACAGTACAAGATCTACTTTTTTATTATCAAAAACATCAATGCCCTGTTTACCGTCAGCTGCCGTGATGGGCATGAAACCGGAATCTTCAAGATAATTTGCAAGACTGTTTCGTACAGAATCGTCATCATCTATAATTAAAATGTAAACATCTTCATTATTACCTGAGTTAAGTGAGGTAACAGCGGTTTTCTGACGCTGAAGCTGATTTTCAAGCTGGCGGATTCTATTTTCAAGTTCCTGATAAGTGGGCTTTGCCGTATCTGCCATGACCATCCTCTTGGAAAAGATAAAAAAGGAAATATAATTGTAATCAATGCTGTTTTATAATTATAGAATAATAAATATTTATGTCAATGGCAAATGATTCAGGGAATTACCTTTTTTCAATGGGAAGGTATTTTACAAGGGGTTCTCCTGTAAAAACCTGGCGTGGTCTGCTGATTTTCATTTCAGGATCATTAAAATCTTCCTGCCAGTGGGCAATCCATCCGGGAAGGCGGCCAATTGCAAACATAACAGTAAACATATCCGTTGGAATACCAAGCGCCCTTAAAACAATACCCGAATAAAAATCCACATTAGGGTAAAGGTTCTTGTCCTGGAAATAAGTATCATTCAGAGCTTCGCCTTCAAGGTCCATGGCAATGGAGAGAAGCGGATCCTTAGTATTTGTTTTTCTAAGGACTTTGTCGCATATCTGTTTCATTATTTTTGCCCTGGGATCATAGGCCTTATAAACCCGGTGGCCAAATCCCATGAGTCTGAATGGATCTTTTTTATCCTTGGACCGTTTGATTACATCACTTATCTTAAGCCCGGAGGAATCTATCTCCTGAAGCATGTGAATTACTGCCTGGTTGGCTCCTCCGTGCAAAGGGCCCCACAATGCGGATATGCCTGCAGATATTGCAGCATAGATATTAACTTTTCCACTTCCAACAACCCTGACAGCAGTTGTGGAGCAGTTCTGTTCATGGTCTGCATGGAGAATCCAGAAGACATTCAATGCATCAACAATATCTTTATCAAGGGAATAGGGTACAACAGGATTGTCAAACATCATATGAAGAAAGTTTGCACAATACGAATAGTTGGGATTAGGATAAACCGGATTCTGGCCAATGGAGACCTTATAAGCCATTGCTGCCATTGTTCTGACCTTTGAGATAAGGCGCAGGAATGTTTTTTGAAGATCTTCCTTACTGTCTATGAGCTCTGGATGAAAACTTCTCATGGCATTAACCATGGCTGATAAAATACCCATGGGGTGAGCTCTGCTGGGAAAATTAAGGTAAAAATGTTTCATGTTTTCATGTAAAAGTGAAAGATCGTTAAGATAAACACTTGTGGTTGTAAGTTCTGTTCTGGTTGGAAGTTTACCAGTTATTAAAAGAAAAGCTGTTTCAACAAAGGAAGAGTGTTCTGCAAGCTCCTCTATGGGAATACCCCTGTATCTTAAAATACCTTTTTCACCATCCATAAAGGTAATTGAGCTTTTGCAGCTGCCAGTGTTTCCAAACCCGGGATCAAAAGTAATATATCCGCTTTCTCTTCGCAGCCCTCTGATATCAATTGCTTTATCGCCTGAAGTTCCATGTATAACCGGAAGTTTATACTCTTTTTCACCAATGATTAACCGGGCATATTCCGTCATAATTTTATCCTTTACAATGTAAATTTATCATACTCCAGGTACTGTATATGTTGTGCATGAGCCCTGGGAACAGTTTCTTTCCTGTTTTGAAACATTTGCTTTGCCTCTGGCTGAAGAACTGCCCATGACATAATTTGTCCTGGAAATAACCCGTTCAAATTCGACAGACCCGCATTCAGGACATTTATTATCTGTTTTATCCTGACTTGACAGGCTGTTTGTGATAATTTCAAAAAATTTTTCACACCTGGTACATTTAAATTCATAAATGGGCATTAAAGTCTCCTTTTACTTGCAGTATATTTTGTATAAGGTATTAAAATAAGGCTTTTTTAGAAAAAGTCAAGCATGCAGGATATTAAATAAATACAGATTCCATAGCTGAAACAGACTTAAAGTTTAAACATTACTGGCTGAATCAAATATCATATTTCCATTAAAATCAAATATAATGGACCTGACTTTTAGTTTATTTTCTGAAAATTTTTCAGCATTATTAACTATTTTATTGCCCACAAGATGGATAAGGGGCATGGTTCCGGGGAAAATATAGGTAAAAGCGTGTCTTGCTGTATTGGCGCTTTTAATTTTATTTACAAGGTCTTTATCACATGAAATGCTCCGGGCCCAGGCTCCAAGCTTTTCCATGGTTAGTTCGGCCCTGGCAGCATGTGTGTGTTCAAAACCCATGGCCATTTTAACAGCTTTTCCAAAAAAAACTGTAATAATTAAATTTCTGATTTCTTTGATCTTAACAGCTTCGTCAATGGATGCTTTAAAAAAATCACCTGTCTGTATAAAACACTCCTCCCTGATCCAGGGAAAAAGATTCATGGCAAAACGTTCACTTCTTCTGCCCGTTGTAAACACCAGGGTATCTGCACCTCCCGCTGCAGCAATTTTTGCACCAGACCTTATTGTTGCAATATATGCATCATGGGACATGGGATAAACAATGCCGGTTGTTCCAAGAATGGAGATGCCGCCAATTATACCAAGCCTTGCATTCAAAGTCTTTTTAGCAAGTTCAGTTCCCTTTGGAACAAAAATTTTTACAATAACATTCCTTTTCTGCTCTTTTTTAAGATTAGCAAAAACATTTTCCAGGGATTGGATAATCATTTTCCTGGGCCCGGTGTTTATGGCATACTCTCCCACATTCAGTTCAAGGCCTGGTTTGGTGATTTTTCCAACTCCTTTGCCTCCAGTGATTTCAACATTGGTTCCAGGGTCATCTTTTATAGTTAACCTGACTCCTATTAATGCTTTATGTGTAATATCAGGATCATCGCCGGCATCTTTGACAACCAGGCATTGGGCAGTATTGTTTTTAATCTTTTTAGTATTGAAAATATTTATAAATCTATGGGTGCCATTTAAAAATTTTATTTTTACCCTGATCCTTTTTTTTCCTGTTAAAAGAAAATAGAGAGCGGCTTTAGCAGCAGCAGCTGCTGCTGCCCCTGTAGTAAACCCGACTCTTAAGGCTTTATCAGGCATTAGCTTTAATCCTTAAATTAAAAAAATTAAATTATTCATTGTGTTTTTGATAAATTTTCAGTGCATTGACAAAACTTTTTCCAGCTTTGGGACAGCTTCCAAAATGAACATGAAAATAGCTTCCAAGGGTGGATTTTGTTAAAAAACCAGATAACTCAGATCTATTTTTATCTCTTTTTTTGACATTATATATATTTTCAATACCATTGCCGTCAACAGGATCGTTAAGAAAAGAATAGTGAAATTCATGACCCCGTAAAACAGCACCTTTTTCCCCAATCAAAGTCTTTTTTAAAAGGGTAATCTCTCTGTATCCAAGAGATCTAAGTTTCCCGGATGTTTCCACGGAAAAAGGAAAACAGGATGCCATGGGATATTTTCTATTATCTGAAAAACCAGTCAAATCAGAACAAAGATACATAAATCCGCCGCATTCAGCATAAATGGGCATACCAGCAAGGCTCTTTTTTTTAATTTCCTGTAAAAGAGGTCTGTTATTTGATAATGTTTCAGCATAAATTTCAGGGTATCCACCGCCAAAATAAATCCCATGGATATTGTCAGGAAGTGAAGAATCACACAAAGGGGAAAAATATATAATTTCTGCACCGTGGTTTTCTAATATTTCAAGATTTTCAGGATAATAAAAACAAAAAGCCTTATCCTTTGCAACGGCAAGCCTGACTTTTTTACTGGAATGAGAACCTTGTCTATATAATGGTATTTCACTTGAAAATTTTCTAATCCCGGGAAGATGAAAAACAAACTCTTTAAGAGAAGTATTTTTATGGATCATTGAGTTGAGTGACATGAGTGCTTTGTGAGTAAGGCTCTGTTCCCGGGCAGTAATAAGACCTAAGTGGCGGTCTGGAAGATATAGATTTTCATCCCGTAATATATATCCAAGAGGTTTTGCTTTGCAATGTTTGATAATACCAGCTTCTAAATACTGGTAGTGGTTTGGGCTTCCTGTGCGGTTGAAAATTACACCTGCTATATTGAGATCTTTGTCAAAGCTTTCAAAACCCTTGACAATGGCAGCTGCACTTGCAGCCATACCCTTTGCATCAACAACAAGAATAACAGGAAGATTGAGCCATTTAGCCATCTGGGCTGTGGATCCGGCTTCTGATATTCCTCCGTATCCGTCAAAAAGCCCCATTACACCCTCAACAATGGCAAGATCACAATGTTTACATCCTTTCATGAAAAGATATTGATTATACTCCTGGGACAGCATCCAGGAATCAAGGTTTGTGCTGGTTGTCCCGCAAATTTCTGCATGGTGCCCGGGATCAATAAAATCAGGCCCGATTTTAAAGGGTGCAACCTTATATCCAAGAAGGGTAAAGTATTTCATTATACCAAGGGACAAGGTTGTTTTACCACAGTTACTGCCGGTTCCAGCTATAACAAAACCTTTAATTGTGACCTCCCCGGGCAAGGATGATTAGGGCATTTACCACGCTTGCCGCTACATTTGATCCGCCTTTTCTGCCAGTGTTGGATATAAAAGGGCAGTCAAGGGAGCAAAGTTCCTGTTTTGATTCTGCAGCATTTACAAACCCGACTGGAAATCCAAGAATGAGGGCAGGCCTGGCTTTTTCTGCTTTAACAAGTTCAATGAGGCGCAGAAGAGCCGTGGGTGCATTACCAATGACATATATTCCATTTTCCATGATGTCCAGGGCGTGGTCAACAGCAGCTTCTGCCCTGGTAAGGTTATTCTTTTCTGAAATTTCTGCAACCTGTGGATCTTTAATATAACAATGGGCCTTTACCCTTATACCAGCCCTGGCCATGTTTGTATCTGTAATAATGGAGCAGTTATTATTCAAAGCAGTTATTCCTGCGTTAACAGCATCTTTATGAAATTTTACGGTATTAATATATTCAAAATCAGCAGTTGTATGGATCATACGCCTTACAATGGGCCATTGAAAATTGTCAAATCCGTGGTCTTCTGCTTCATTGTCAATAATTTTAAAGCTTAACTCTTCTATGCTCTGGGGTTTCATAAATGTCATTCCTCTTGTTTATAATAATTTCTTAATTAAATTACCATTATTATGCCATGTCTTGCAATATATCACACAATGAATTGACTTGAATAAAAATATATATAAGATTATCTTTTAAAAATGAACAGACAGGAAAATATAATGGAAAAACATTCTTATGAAAAAATCATACATGAACTTTTTAAAAACATTTCCAGGGAAGAAAATGCAAATCTGTTAACAAAGATAGATAACATTCTTAAACACCCCTTAAATTTCAGAAAAGATCTTATTGAAGATTTAAAATTCAGAAAAGAATTTGTAACAGCGCTTTTTTTCAGCGATTTTATAGCATCAAGTCTTGCAGGGTATCCTGACATTTTACAGGATCTTATAAATTCAGATGCATTAAACAGGTCCTGCAATGGCAATGAAATCTTTGAAAAAAATGAACAGAGTTTAAAAAATCTGACCTGTGAGTCTGATATACGAAAATTTGTTTTCAGAATAAAACTTTTTGAAAATATCAGGATTGCATGGAGGGATTTGAATCAAAAAGCAGATCTTGATGAAACATTAAATGATATTTCTTCACTTGCCGACTTGTGCATAAATATGGTTTCAGATTGTATTTACAACATGTTATGCATGAAATATGGAATACCAAGGCATAAAGACGGAACAAGACAGGAGCTTATAGTACTGGGCATGGGAAAACTGGGTGCAGGGGAACTTAATTTCTCATCTGACATTGACCTTGTATTTGTCTATTCCGGAAAAGGGTATACAGATGGTGAAAAACAAATTCTGAATGAAGAATTTTTCACAAAAATGTGCAGAGCTGTAATCAATGTTTTAAACAGCAGTGGTAAAGGGATTAATTTTTTCAGGGTTGATACCAGGCTCAGGCCATTTGGAGCCACAGGCCCACTTGTCATGAGCCAGGAAGAGTTTGTGGAGTATTACCAGACCCAGGGCAGGGAGTGGGAACGGTATGCCTTTATAAAAGCACGCCCTGTTGCAGGTGATAAAAAAAGAGGACAGGCCCTGTTAAAAGAGTTAAACCCCTTTATTTATAGACGTTATTTTGATTATGGAACCTTTGATTCCTTTAAGGATATGAAAAAGAGAATATCCCTGCAGACAAATAACGCCAACCTGTTTGACAACATAAAATCAGGTCCCGGGGGAATAAGGGAGATAGAGTTTTTTGGCCAGATTTTTCAACTGATTCGCGGAGGTATAGAGCCGGAACTCCAGGAGGGTAAAATTTTAAAGGTTCTTGAATTACTTGTAAAATATGCCTGTATTGATAAAAAAACCTGTAAAGAGCTTTCCAAAGCATATATTTTTTTAAGAAGGGTTGAAAACCGGCTTCAGATGTTTCAGGATCTCCAGACCCATGACCTTCCAAAAGAGAAAACAAGGCAGTTAAAGCTTGCCCTGGCAATGGGCTTTGCCTCGTATAAAAATTTTCTTAAAATATTAGATCAACATAGAAACAGGGTGCACCAGCACTTTAAAGAGCTGCTTGTTTCAGAAGAGGATGAAACAGATGATAAAGAGATAGAGAATTATAAACAATTATGGCTCAATATCAATGACCCTCAATCACGGATTAAAACAGAAAAGATTCCAGGATATGACAATCCAGGCAAAGTTGTAAAACAATTGCAAACCTTAGAAGAGCATCCAAAAACCCAGCGGCTTGCTCCCAGTGGAAGAAGCCGCCTTAACAGGCTCATGCCCCTGGTACTTCAAAAAGCAACCAAATGTGCAGACCCTGAACTTGCTCTGATGCGTTTGATAGAGATGATAATAACCATAGAATCAAGGGCCTGTTATATCTCTTTGCTCCTGGAGAACAAGGGAGCTTTAAATACTTTATCTGATCTTGCAGAAAAAAGCCCGTGGATAATCTCTTTTTTGTCCAGGCATCCGGCCCTGCTGGATGAACTCCTTGATACAGAAACCCTCTATTCTCCACCTGAAAAACAGGAGCTTGAGGTTCTGCTTAAAAGGCGTATGTCAAAAATAGACAAAAATAATATTGAATTTCAACTGGAAGAATTATCGGTTTTCAAACAGACCAATACGTTAAGGGTTGCAGCAGCAGACATCAGCAGGAATTACCCTTTAATGAAAGTAAGTGATAAGCTTACCTATATTGCAGAAACAGTACTTGATAAAGTACTTGAAATAGCCTGGAACATGGTCACAGAAAAATATGGCACACCCCTTGATAAAGATAAAAACATATCAGGTTTTCAATCTGAATCATGCGGGTTTGCAATTGTTACCTATGGTAAAGTGGGCGGGTTTGAAACAGGCTATAAATCAGATATTGATCTTATATTTATCTGCTCTGAAAACCCGGGAAAAACAGTTCAAGGGGAAAAAAGCATAGATAATATCGGCTTTTATTCCATCCTTGGACAGAGAATAATCAGTGCTCTGACAATGCACACCCCGGCAGGCAGGCTCTATGGTGCAGACATGAGATTAAGGCCAGGAGGCCAGGCAGGCCCCATTGTAACCACCATTGATGCTTTAAAAGAGTATTTTGAAAAAACAGCATGGACCTGGGAACACCAGGCCCTGATACGGGCAAGACCGGTAAGCGGAGATAAAAATATTCAGGAACGGTTCAACAGTATAAGGAAAACCATTATTTCCCAAAAACGTGATTCAGACAAACTTAAAACTGAAGTTTTTGAAATGCGCAAGCGCATGAAAAAAGAACATCTTAAACTTAAAAAAGGTTTTTTTGATATAAAACAGGGTAATGGCGGCATCATAGACATTGAGTTTCTGGTTCAGTATCTTGTTTTAAACTGGAGCCATACCTATCCGGCATTAACAATCAGAACAGATAATGTAAGGCTTCTTGAAACCCTTGCAAGGGAAAAAATAATTTTACAAAAAGAGTGCAAAGTCCTAAAAAAAGCATATTTAACAATGAGAAAGGCTATCCACAGAATGAATCTTGAGGAAAAAGACCCTGTTGTACCAGAGGATCATTTTAAAAAATTAAGAAAAAGTGTGATTGATCTGTATAATAAATATTTATAACCGGGCATAAGGATATCAAAATATGAAAAAATTCTTTTATTGTATCATATCTGTTTTCATAATCGCTTTTCTACATGGGTGTAATGAAACAATTGGTGAGTATATTGCAGCATCTTCCATAAGCCGTGGAGGATATGCTGCAAATCCGAGCCATATGTTAAAATTAAACGGCAGAGAAATAAGCGTGTGGGGATACGTGGACCATGGCAATATGTATGGAAACGATGATGTAAAAAAAATTCTGCAGGACTGGTACGGTGGAAAAGGTCCGCATCAATCCAGATGGCGTTTTGGCCTGAAAGGGAAAAAAAATGACGAGGTGGGCTGTTCATTTTCTGTACATGTTGCAAATGACCCGGGCAGGGATAATCTCCTTAAGGCTTTTCTTTCAGATGCAAAGGCTGATAAACCAACCATGGTATTTATAAAAGGCAGAGTCTTTACTTCTGATTTGCCAACTAATTTTCATCATTTGACAGGCATCTATATGGTGGTAAAATCGACAAAAGACATCACGCTTGAGCATCCAAAATAGAATATCACTGCAGGGTTTTTGATTGGTTAGTGTGAATATTTCCTCTGCTTACAATCATCTTCACAGGGTTTGATCCCATAAAATAGCTAAGATCACACGGGTTATTTATATCCATTACCACAAAATCCGCATCCTTTCCCTGTTCAATGGTTCCTTTCCTGTGGGAAAGCCCCAGGGCCTTTGCACCGTTGATGGTCGCACCCAGAAGTGATTCTTCAGGGGTAAGGCCGAATAAAACAGATGCCATGTTCATTGCCAGAAGCAGGGAGGCAAGTGGACTTGAACCCGGATTAAAATCCGTGGAAACTGCCATGGGAATGTTCAATTCCCGCATCAGGTTAACGGGTGGTTTCTGTTTTTCACCCAAAAAATAGAATGCCCCTGGTAACAAGACAGCTGTAACACGATTTTCTGCCATTTTTTCAAGGCTCTGCTTTGATACATATTCAAGATGATCACACGAGAGAGCACCCAGGCCTGCAGCCATCAAAGCACCATTGGAATCTGAAAGCTGTTCCGCATGCAGCTTAATATCAAACCCAAGTTTCCCTGCTTTTAAAAAAACTCTTTTGGTTTCTTCCGGGGAAAATCCTATATTTTCACAAAAGGCATCAACACTTGTTGCAATGGCCTGTTCTTTCACCTCTGGCAATACCTTATCCACAATAAAATCAATATACTTTTTCTGATTTGTTCCATATTCAGGGGGCAGGGCATGGGCGCCCAGAAAAGTTGCTTGAATGGTTGCAGGGTGGTTATCATCAAGTTTTTTTATCACCCTGAGCATTTTAAGTTCTGTACCAAGGTCAAGGCCGTATCCTGACTTTATCTCAATGGTGGTTGCACCCTGGCTGAACAGAAAATTTACTCTTTTTAAGGCATTGTTGTACAGGGAATCAAAGGATTCTTCACGTGTATCTTTAACCGTTGAAAATATTCCACCGCCGCTTTTTGCAATCTCTTCATAGGTTGCGCCAAGAAGCCTCATTTCAAACTCCTTTGACCGTGATCCGCCAAAAACAAGATGAGTATGACAATCAATAAGTCCCGGCACAATCCATGCCCTTTCCAGGTCATG
>Ga0256846_1000224_pt1 | contig 24369 bp, 25 predicted proteins | sample TevniametaG_FD_189098 | JGI IMG/M metagenome (GOLD analysis project Ga0256846, IMG submission 189098) | Tube worm associated microbial communities from hydrothermal vent at the East Pacific Rise, Pacific Ocean - Tevnia | ecosystem: Host-associated > Annelida > Integument > Unclassified ...
AAAAAGCCGTTCTTTTTGCATTCCAAAATAAAATCAAATATTTGGTTATTATTTTTTTCGGATTCATTGTTTTTCAATTACTCCCCTTACCCGCATCTCTTGTCAAAATGGTTTCTCCGGCTACAACCGAAAAGATATTGACGTTGAACGGTTATCTTCCTAATTTTGTCTCTCTATCGCTTGTACCTGTTGAAACTCTATTGTTTGCGTTAAGGATGTTAACGATTTTTATTTTCTTTTTCAGCTTTGTAAGGATCAATTTTAAAAGGAAAGAGTTAGTGTCTGTAATAAAAATTCTAATATTTTCTGTAAGCTTGCAAGGGCTATTCGGGTTGATAAAATATTTAACGGGGAATAAATTCTTTTTTCTTATTTTTCATCGGGTGGTAAATGATCCGACAAAGGAATTTCTTACCGGTACACTTGGAAATCCGAATCATTTTGCATTCTATGTTGAAATGGTTTTTCCTCTGTTAATAGCATTGTTTTTTATGAGAATCAATTTATTCAATTCTACCGAGGGGTTGAGAGAAAGTTTTGTATCGGCTTTTAATGCCAGCAGGGGAGTTATCTTAATATTTGTTTTAATTCCTTTTTTCGGATTAATTGTCATTTTAACAGGATCGAGATCCGGAATTGTGACAATAGTGATTTCATTCCTGATTTTTGCATTATTAACCGTCTACCTAAGAAGGGCAAAAGCGATTAGAAGAAAGCTTAAGATAATTTTTGTAGTGTTGTCTCTAATTGTTGTGTTTGTAGGGGCAAAGAATACTGTAAATAAATTTATGAAAAAGGATTATTTCAATAATAGCGGGCGTTTTCTCCGATGGCCGAATACAATAAATATGTTTAAAGATCACCCTATATTTGGGGTTGGATTTGGAACTTACAAGTATTCTTTCTATTTGTATGATACTGATAATTCCGGCACATGGTCAACTAACGCACATAATGAATATTTGGAAACTCTGTCGGAAGGCGGATTAATAGGGTCAATAATTTTTTTGTTTTTAATAGGGATGTTGGTGTACTCGGTAGCAAAAATGTGGAGGTCAAGGAGACATCCCGATATTAAGATTCTCGGTATCGGTATTTTGACATCATTATTTGTAGTCTTTTTCCACTCAATCTTTGATTTTTCGTTAAGGATCCCCTCAAACTCATTTGTCCTAATATTGCTATTCGGACTCGGAGTTCAGTTGGCAACATGCAGGAGAGAGTTTACTGAAGATGGGAATCGTTTAAGGAGGAACAAAGTTTCATCAACACAAATTGATAAAGGAAGAATAAAATGAAAGATTTAAGGAAATTGAAGTTTCTGATAATCGTGTTAATAATTATATTCGGACTAAAAACTTTGTCGGAAATCCTTTTGAAAAAAGGGATATCAAATCCTGAGAACTCCGATAAAAAAATGTTGTTTTTGAGTAGTATGATTTTTCCTTTATCTTCCGATGCTCACTACAAACTAGGGGATTCGTTTTTGAAAGATTTTTCAAAAAAGGAAGATTTTGTAGTGTTGGAGAAGGGTATAAATAATTTTAAAAAATCAATAAGATTAAATCAATTGAATTTCTTTTCTTACTATGCCCTTGCAAGGGGGCTTATGTCTTTTGGCCCCGAAACACCGGAACACTTCGAAAAGGCACTAAAAGCTCTTAAAACCACGTTATATATTAGAAGTACTAACCTTAGCCTTAACAAAGAGATATTGAAAGTTTATCTATCTCTCTGGCCGTTTCTAAGTTCCGAAGATAAAAAATGGTCTGGAAGTTTGATGAGTGATATTATACTCAGATTGAATAGAAAGGAATTCAAAAAAATTTTAGAAGTGTGGAGTTTGTATTCCAAGGATTCGGAATTCATTAAGTTTGCATTTAACAGTTCAGCAAGATTTTATAAAGATATTATTGAAGTGATGGAAAAGCAGGAGTTGGACTTACAATTAAAGCAAAGATTTGAAGCTTTCCTGGAGAACAGGAAGATAATTGATTTTGAAAATAAATTTAGAGAAGCGGTAAAAAGGGGTGTTATTCCATTCTCATCGTATGTTTTGGTGGATAAAAAAATACGGTTCTATTATAGGATTATTAATGATGTCGGTTTCAAGGAAAGTAAATATGAGAATTTGAAAAAAGAGATAAACTTATTCATCATTAACAGGTTATGTAAAAAAAGGGGGAATGATAATAGAAAACAACTTTTTGATTATGTATTTAGATATTTGAGGGATTTTAGGAAGATCAGGGATATTGAAGAGATCGCATTGATATTGAATGCTAACAATTTTTTTCATTCAAATAATATTATTCCGTTTATTTTTAAGCAATTAATTAACTATAGATCGGGTCAGTTTTCAAAAATGATAAATGAGGTTGAGTCATTTCGACAATCCGTAACATTTATTAAAGATGGTCAGGAAGGGCATTTGGCAAGATTGCTTACACTCTTGGCGGACAGTTATATGAACTCCAGACTTATGACAAAAGCTATGGAAACTTTAAAAGATGTAGAGAAATTAACTCCGGGAGTATTGCCTACCTATTGGAGACTGATTAGGGTAGAAAGTATAATCGGACCTGATAAATTCTTTAGTGAAAGCAGAGTTAAAAATTTTGAAAAAATAAAAAATTCAAATAATATTTTGATAAATAGTGTGGAAATCAAAAAGCATGTATATCCTTATAAAGTTGATAAATTACTATTTATGCTTGATGAAAAGTTTTCTTTAAAGTTTAAAAAATTTCACATATTAAAAGTATTTATAAACGATAAAATCTTTCATGAGTATTATTTAGAGAGGCTGAAATTCCCGTTGGGACTGATTTTGCCGGATGAGTTAAGGAAAGAGGAATTTGTAGTAAGTTTAGAGATGAACTGATTTATGGCTCAGTTTGGAATACTCGGAATAACTCCAATATCCTCTCCCTTTATTGCCTGTCCTCTTCCATCCTGTCCTTTTTAGTTCCATACCGATAAATTTGTTCATCAATCCGTGCCCTACTAACAGAATATCAGAATTCGTTTCGGCAGCATTTAGTAGTTTTTCAACCGATAATTTGATCCGTTTTTTTGCATCCGCAAAATTTTCGTTCTTATTTGAATATCCGACAAACCATAAAATACGGAATATTACCGACCATATATCGGGAGTAAATTTCGGATATTGTTTTTTGTTGTCCGGTAATTCAAATTCCCGAAATACCTTGTCAGTGATTATTTTATTGCCGGTATCTAATTTGTAAACCGAATCAACCGCTCTTTTCAGGTTACTACTAAAAATCACATCGCATTTTTTTGCGAAAGTCAAAAGTTCCGTCGGAGGATTGCTCTCCTTTTTTATACCGGAGGAATTATATTTTTTTAACCATTCTCCATAAGATTTGTTGTTTTTGGAATTGAATCCGACCATATCCGGTTCTCCATGTCTGGCAAGTATAATCCTCATCTCATCATTATCATAACATACAATTCAAATAGAGCTAAGAATGGGAGAGTTCTGTTTTTCGTTACGTTTTTCATGAACTCGGTTAATAATAAAAAAACGTATAAATATCAATCATAGGATCTTTGACACCTCTATAAGCATACTCAGGTTTTAGGAAGGTTTGTCAAATGTAATTGCGTGAGAAGCACTTAACTCTACCCCATAAAATTGTTTTGACAAACGAGACGACCAAAATATCAATTGCCAAACTATGATAAAAAAAATAAAAATGTTGAAAATATATAAAATAAATACTATAATGTTTTGGAACAAAGGAGGAACAATGAAGAAACTATTTTTTACAATGCTCTCTGTTGTAGGCATGATCTTAATGTTTACAATGGAAGTATCGGCAAATTCCGTATTGAGTAAAATATCAACAATAGTAATTATATTTACTTCTATTGCAGGAGTTGCTATCTGGTTGTATGCAATGAAAAAAAGAAAAGAACTGGATGAATAAGGAGAAAAGGCTATGAATTATATGAAGAAAATTTTTCAAATTGGTTTTACTATTGCTCTGTTTGAAATGCCTTCCATGGCAAGAAGTATTTCAATTAAAAGTGCTACGGATTCGGTAATGAGCGTAGTCGGAGAAGTGGCTGCAATAATTTTTCCGGTTCTCGGACTTATAGGAATGGGGAGAGCGGCTTTTACCTTTTCTACAGGTGGGCAAGGTGGGACAAAGCAGTTATTGGAGGGGATAGTCGGTATAGCACTTGGAGTTGTGGCAAAAACACTATCAAATTCATGAATAAAAGGATTTACGTCAATATTATGTTTAAACCCAGAATCTGGGGTGTCTATTTTACCAGTTTGTTTACAGTTATAGGTGGATTCATCATAGGACTTATGGTTCTGTCGTTTTCTTTTAACATAATATTGTCTGTTTTGATTAATCTCATCCTTTTCGGAGGAGTGTTCGGTCTCTTTTATTATCGTGATAATGGGGATGCCATAGAGAGAAGATCAAAACGATCAGTATTTATAAAGAGCAGGATATCATCATATTCCGTTTCCGAACAAAGAATAAAACAAATTACCTGAATGAAGCATTTAAAAAAGTCCCTTGAGACTTACAAATCGATTTTTAACACTTATAGGAGAGGGGAGCAGAAACTTGATGATATCCTGCTCTACGTTGATTTTGTAGAAAATAAATATGATATTCCGGTCATCCTTTTAAAGGATGGTGGTGTGTTGTTAATTTTTGAAATAACAGGTATTGATCATGAAAAATTATCGGATGACGAGAAAGAAGCTTGTAGCAATATACTTCGTACCTGTTTTACTCAGTTGGATACCGGATATGTTATATCAAATTATTTGAATCGTGATAACAGCAATTGTAATTCTCTGATAGAAAATGAAAATGCACCCGAGATCATAAAATATATTCAACAAAAGAAACAGGGATTTTGGGATGCTATCTCTGCGAAGAGTTATTCGAATACAATTTTTGGGTCAATTAGATATTGGAATCCGGCAAAAAGGGAAATTCCATGGACATCTTTGATCAATGAGAAAAAGATTCATGAATTTTCAAAAATGGAAATAGAAAAAAATATTGATAAACTGTATGAAGGATTAACTACTATAAAATCCACCCTATCAAGATTTGGATTTTTTATTCCGAATAAAGATGAAACTTTCGAGATTCTTTACAGACTTATAAACAACGATTCGCCACCTTCATTTAGAGATGATTTATCACTTAATGTTCAACTGGCTCATTCATGTTATGAATTTATGAGCGACACTTTAAAAATTTCCCAAAAAATTTTTTCAAAAGTGATATCGGTTAAATATCCTCCGAAATATTCTCACCCGATCTATTTGGAGAGATTGTTTGATATGGATATAAAGTTTATTATCAGACAAACTTTCAGGACAATAAATTTCCAAGCTATTGAGAGAAGGATACGTTCAAATCAAAATATTGCACGATCTTTATCCTCAATTGATAAATCCAGTGAAAACTATGTTGAAGAAGCGGATGAATATATGAAAGATGTAAAAGTGAATGGAGAAATTCCCGTAAGGTGGAGTCTCTCCATGACCCTTTTTTCCAAAAATGAAGAATATCTTAATGAAAAGGTCAGTGAAGTGATTACTATTTTTAAAGAACTGGGAACAACGGCTATCGTAGAGCATTTTAACTTATCCGCTGCAATATTCGGATCTTTTCCCGGAATGGAAAAAATGAATTTAAGATACTCTTCTATTCTTGCAAGGAATGCCGGAGATTTTTTCTCCATTCACCTTTTGTTTAGGGGAGATAAGGAACCTACAGATTATTTTTTGGACAGAGCGAAGGGAATTTTCTCATATACTCCTTTTACAAAAAGGGAAGATGCTTATCATATGGCTATAACCGGACCTACCGGAGGAGGTAAAAGTTTTCTCGTAAATAAGCTTTTATTATCGGGAATGATATACGATCCGCGAATATATGTTATTGATCTTTCAAGGTCATTTACCGAATTATTTGATTTCTTAAAAGAAGAATCTAAAGAAGATACATCTGTTTTAACCGTTTCAAAAGATAATATTAATTTTTCTTTTAATCCTTTCCTTATTCAAGATTTGGATAAGGATATTTCAGACCGTCAATTAAGATTTTGTGAAGGACTTTTAAGAATAATGATAGGTCCTAATCTGATTAACGGAGGGAACAGGATAATAATTTCAGAGACATTAACACAATTTTTCCTTCAGTACAGATCAATTTTGAAAAGCATGGGAGAAAAAGCCGATATATCCCCGCTTGATATATTGATACCCATTCTGGAGCAAAATTCAAAAAATAGAGATATTCCCAACGCACTCAGATATTGGCAGACAGGACAGAGGGGAAAACTTTTTAATTCTGGAAAAGATACAATAAAATCAGCTAAATATGTCTATTTTGATATAAGAGATCTGGAAAGTTCTTCTGAAGAAATTTCGGCAATAATTTATTCTATCTTCAACAAGATATATTCTGATATTAGTGATCCTGCAAGGCTAAATGTTCCGAAATTCCTTTTCTTGGATGAAGCTCACAGATATTTAAAAAATAGCGAATTCAGTTTTTGGATTGATCTCCTTATAAGAATGGGGAGGCATTACAATCTCCTCGTCGGTATTATTACTCAAAGTATTAATGATCTTGTAACAGATGAAAATTGGTCAACCGGAATTGTAAATAATATTAAGCAGGGGTTCTTTTTTTCGGGACAAAGGGATATCGAGTCGGCTTTCAAGAAACTTCAAATGAATGAAAGTCACATAAATTTATACAATAACATGAAAAGCAGTGAGAGAGAGGTGTTATATTGGTCATCAAAGGGGATTAGAAGAGTTCTTAGTCCACTAACCGATCCATTTACATATTGGATAGCTACGACAGATCCGGAAGAAAGATTGATAAGGAGTAGAATGAAAGAGGAAATCTGTGAGGGAGATACGGATAAAACGATTGATAAGCTTGTAAGTCTTGTAAAGAATTTTGAGGGAAATAGAGTTGAGAGAATTAGTTTTATTGAAAGTTTCTTAAATAATAAAACGGAGAACGGAACGTGAGTAAACCGAAAATTATAGTTTCTGTGTTATTAATATCATTCTTTTTCGTTAGACCTGTATATTCAACATTTATTACCGATTTGATTGCCTATTCTAAGATGGCAATAGAATTTAAAAAGCATCTTAAAGCTCTCAACAATATAGTTGAAACTACAAAAAAATTAAAAAAAGATTTTTCGGAATTTAAAGGAAGATTTTCTAAAATTCACAGCGGTATTAAAAAAGAGGCACTGGATGCATTGTTGAGTTTTAAGGATATTGAATTTTACTACAACAGTCCCTATGTCAGAATTTCCAAGAGTGATTCTTGGAAAAATGTATGGGACAACACGAAAAATCTCTTTAAAAAACTTCCTTTTCTGAAAGATCACTCATCTTTTAAAGATACTAACTTATATAAAAAGAACAGGGAATATAAAAAACGTATGGATTACAGGATAGAACGGGAAGAACAGATATACAAAGAGTATGAAAATATTCTGAAAATGATAGCTGATTCAAGAAAAATAATTTCAAAAAGCAGTACAAAATATAAAAATATTGAGGGTATGATCAGAAATTTTACAAAGCAGCGTTCGACCGGAAAGCTTATTGGATTATTGTGTAAATTAAAGCTGGAACAGCTTGTGAAAATGGATATTCTTATTACATCTTTGAGGATGAAGATGGAGATGACCATTAAAGAGCGGATAACAAGAATGGATATTGCAAAAAAACGGGAATTTGAAATTCATCTTGATAGAAAGAGAAACAGAAAAATAATTGAAGGAGATTACGTAAGATGAAAAAATCCCTAATTATTTTTCTTATACTATTGATCGTATCCGGAAATATTCTTCCGATCGGATTTGATCTGATCAAGGTGTTGGGTCTGCTGTCGGATATGTCGAATTCCATATCAACATTTTCATCCAAAATTGATGGATACTATGAAGAATTTATAGAATTTTATAAAGAAAAGTGGGCTAAATACTATTCAAAGTTGTCATTTGACGATATAGAAGTCTTTGACACATGGAAAGTTGATGATATCTATGGAGGATCCAAAATTAATTCCGATGATATGGGAAAAAGATGGAAAACTATTTTCAAAAATCCGAATAAAATGGAAAAAGAGTTCCCGTATCTATTTAACATGTCGCATTATAGAGATAATACTGCCTATACTTCAAATAGCGGATTAAGAAGTGTTATTGAAAAAAACATAAAAGACGGTTTTGAATATCTAAAAAGTATAAAATCTCTGATCACTCTTCTTGAAAATACGAGGCAATCCCAACTTATCAGGGGTGGGAAGGTTAATAAATTAAAAAAATATATTAGGAATTTTTCCATTCCCAAAGGACATGATGAAGTTCGTATGGGGAGGTTAATAGGTATCGAAGTGATAATTGATCATGAAATGGAAAAACAGTTTGTTGAATATATCTCACTAATAAATGCTAGAACCGAAATTGAGATAAAGAGTGCTTGCATGGAAAAAAACATGAGGAATAGAAACTATATATTCCGCTTGCACGAGACCAGAGCATCAAAAAGAATCGGAAATTCAAAATGAATGACGGGAAAATACTCGAGACAATCCTGAATATAGTGATCAATAAGATTTCCGAGTTCAGTTCATATTTTATTGATCTTGCAATGGGAATTTTAATACTTCTTCTCGTGATTGAGATTGTAAAATCCGCTGTTGATCTTGTTTCCGGAAACGGATTCTCCATAGGGACTAAATTTATTATTTATTTTGTATTTTTAGTGGTTTTAATAAAATTTCCCACAATTTATGCCGGTGTAAATTCCGGATTATTAGGTGATTCAAATCTTAAGAAAAATTTTGCAGTATTAAGTAAATATGTAAATAATCGACATGAATCCAATTTGCTTCGGGCAAATCCTACCGGAGTGCAATTTTATATTAAATTCGCAACGGGAATTGATATTTCAAAATTTGATCTCGATTATATGTTGAGAGTGATACTTACTTCATTTTCACATTTTATATGTTTTGTCCTTCTGATACTTATTATCCTTAATGTTACTAAGAAATATGCGGTTTTTCTTATCCTCTTTGCAATGGGTCCGGTTCCCCTTTCATTGATGATTTCACCCGAAACAAGGTCAACCGGAATTTCGTGGATAAAATCTGTTTTTGCGAAGTTTATGACTATTTTTACGTACTCGCTTATATTGAGAATATCACATAAGTTTATTGTAGATCATCAGTTTGATATTTATGATTATTCAGGAGGAGATACAAGTGTTGTTTCAAATTTTACTCCTGCAATCTTACTGATACTTATGATTTTGTATTTATTCAAACTTACTGAAGACCTTACAAACAATTTAATAAATTAAAATGACAAATATGCTTGAAAATCTAATTCGGATCTTTGGGGAATCAATTCTCCCTTTTCAAGATTTTTTTCTACCTGTTGGAGGATCTTTATTTGTACTGTTGATCGTGATTGAGATTGTAAGAGAGGCAATAGATATTACAAACGGAAAAGGTATAAATCTTGGGAAAAAGTTTATTCTGATTTTTTTTATAGGGACGATATTGCTTGGGTATAATTCATTGTCTAATAATATTTATAAAGGAATAGTAAGTGCCGGGAAAGAAATAATTCCAAGATTTGAAGATGTAAACGATTGGATTGATAAAGGGTACAAACAGGGAATTGAAAATCATAGAGCATCAATTGAGCTTGATAGAAAATCTGGGGGAGACTTGGCTCAGCTTATGTTATCCGTAGTTCTTGCCATTCTAAGCGGATTGGGATTGCTATTTGTTTATATCACTATGGTTCTCATTTTGGTATTTATCGCCGGTGCTTATGCATCGCTTTCACTTACCCTTGTATTGGGTCCCGTTTTTATTGCAATGTTTGTATCACCGGAATTAAGAGGGACAGGGGTAAAGTGGTCGGTTATTTTGTTGTCCGTTTTGCTGACTGTACCGGCATACATTATGATCATGAAAATAGCGGCTACTTTATGCGGCAGTAATTCTTCCGTTGATATTTCATCTTCCGGAAAGGTTGCTTCACGAAGTATGTCCAACTCGATAGAGAGCATCGGAATACTTATGGTGAATCCTCTATTAACTCTGGGGCTTGTGTTTTCCGTTTCAAAGATAATCAATAGTATAACCGGATCGGCTGGAAATATTGCATCAAAAGCAGGGAGTATTGCTACATCGGCTGCTACTACAGCATTTGCTGTTGTTAGCGGAATGAAAGCTTTGAGTGGAAGAAAAAATTCGGATAAAGGTGGCGATGGAAAAAAGGATAACTCAAATAAAAATTCTGATAAAGGTAAGGGAGGATGCAAAACTGAATCGGGGAAGAAAGGTTCTCTCCCTGATGCGAATCCAAGGGGAAATTCAGCGAAAGATTCAAAGAGAGGGAATAGTACGAAAAAAACAAATATAAGTTTACCGCAAGCAAATTCAAGGAGCAATTCGGGAAAGTGAGGAAATAATGAGTGAATATATATATGAGAAGAATGCAAGAATAGTCATAAACTTTGCATATAAATTTATTATTTTAGTTGAATTGGTAATAATAATTTTACTTTCAATATTCAGTTATAGGTTAACCGGAAAAATAAATGAGGTAAAACCTTTACCTATATTTATTGATAAGGAAACAGGCAGTACAAAAATAGTGGATTTTGATTTTATTGATGCTCAAGGAGAATCCAGAACAAATGCGGAAATAGAAGATTTCATAACAAGTTTTATATCGGATTTGTATACTTATAATCGTCTTACCGTTAAAACCAATCTTGTAAATGCCATTTCAAAAACTTCACAGGAAGGGGCGGCGGATATAAAGAATACTTTAATGCTCTCCAAAAGATATGACCATATTAACAAAAGTTTGCAAGGATTGGTAAATACAAGGTCCATTTCAATACTTGAGAAGCTTCCCGACCTGAAAGTTCAAGTATTTTTCCGGAAACGGTTGTTGAGGCAAAATGGGAATCTTGAAAGGTCGAGTGATTACTTTGCAATTATGAGAATAAAACCTGTTGTCAGAAAGAGAGGAAATGCTCACGGGCTTTTAATAGTTGAATACAGAGAGAGTATTTTTAAAAAGATGGAGGAGAACTATGAAGATTAAAATCAGATTAACATTGATGGTTGCCATATTATTTATTCTTGATCCGTTGTTCGGGAGCGGGTTAAATTATAAAGTTGTGGATGTATATTTTAACGGGAATAGAGATCGGGAGATTCGTAAGATATTGTGTGAAACAAGTTGTACGACAATGTTTGTACTTCCGAAAAGTGAAGTAATTGCAGATATTATTGAACCTACGGGTGAATGGATAATTAATTGTGATAATAAAAGGTTTGTTTATGTTGTCCCCGCCAAAAGGGGGATCCACTCTTCGTTAGATATTATAACAAAAAATTCTAAGATTTATAGTTTTATTCTTGAAGAAATTTCGGGACAAATCACCTCGTCCGGTGTTGTAAAAAAGGTGATGATCGGAGAACGTTTCTTTTCTTCAAATAATGTTGAGAATAGGATGGATTTTTCAAAAAGAGATAAAATCAAAAGAACAGTCAGAAATGAAAACAGTAACTATAAAATACGAGATAAATTTTTTAAAGTTACCAAAGTGGTTGATGATGGGATAACTACTAAAATTTATTTTGGATTAAGTCGGGTGAGACCTGCAGTGTTCGTTAGGAAAAAGGGGAAATCGGGATATGAACCTGTTAGATATCATGATAACGGGAAGTTTTATATAGTTCACAGGATTATAAACAGGAAAGAGGTTATTGTTTTAAAAGTGGGAAGGTATGAAGCAAAGATAAGGAGAAGATAGATGGGAAACTATAATCACCGAAATTTTGTCTCTTTTGGAGGCGGAACAATAAAAAAAAAGAAAAATAGAGGAAAAATTAAAGATAGTATTGTTATGATAATCGGGGGAGTAGTTATTTTTGTTATTACGTTTATACTTTACGGGTTTGTAGATAATCCGGAGAATGATCCTAAGGGAAAGATAAAGACAGATAACAAAGATATTCTTGCACAAGTTGAATTGCTTGAGGAGATGAGAGAGATCAAAGAAGAAAAATTCAAAAATCTTAAAGATGATGTTTTTCTCGGAGAGAATATGGCAGTAGATGAATATACGGAAAATTTGATAAAAAATTTGAAAAAAAGTGTCTCCGAAAATAATACCGACAATAATGAAGATTCCGATATGAGGAGTTTGGAAAAGAGTGAAGAAAAATCCGATTCAAATAATAATTTGGAAAAACTTTTTTCCTATCTTGAAGATAACAGCGTGAGAAATGAGAGTATTTTTTCTAAACATGACAAAGTAAAAGTGAGACCGTCAGTTAGGATTAAAAGGGATAAACGGAGAAGAAAGGTAAACTCGCTCTTTGCATTTAGCAACACACAAAAATCTGCACGAATTTATAACAATGGTTTTGGAGATGTTATATTTAATAACAATAAAGTAAGAAAAAGGTTTGCAAATTCAGTTACGGGGACTCATGAGAGTAAAGAAAAAATTAAACTCATTTACAATTCAAATCCTGTATTTACGATATTTCAGGGAGATTTTCTTGATGCGGTCTTAACTAATAGAATTGTTAATGACAAAGAATCAAGTCCTGTAAGTGCGATTGTAACAAAGGATTTATTGAGTAAAAACGGAAAATATGTATTGATACCGTCAAATTCCAAGGTTACCGGAATTGCAAAAAAAGTGTCCGGTCAGCAGGATAGGAGATTGTTTATATTTTTTGAAAGATTAATTCTTCCCAATGGGAGGTCAGTATATTTTAAAGATAAAGAGAGGCAATTATCGGCATTGGATATAACAGGGGCTCTCGGAATTAAAGGGAGAAAGAATTCTCATTTTTTTTCCAAATTCGGCTCGTCACTCCTTTTCGGATCTCTGAACGGTCTTAGCGGATTTGCTCAAAATAGAATTAGACAAGCATCGGGCTTGTCATATTTTGTTGACAGGTCTTCAGAGAATTTTAATAATTTAAACGATAGATTAGCTTCCGATTCATTATCAATCCTTCCGACTATTACTGTCGCTTCCGGTACTAAAATAAAGGTTCACTTCTCTGTCGATCTTGATATATCCGCTTACTCCGATATTTCGGAAAGATCGTATTATTGAGAGATAATTAAATGGTAAAAAAGATAAGATCAAAATATTCTCTACGTAAAGTACATCTTATATTAAAAGAAACCATCTTTTTTTCTCTTGGTATAAAGGGGATAAAAAACGGGGATATCTTTATGGGTGGGTGGTATTGTGCCATTTTCTTTCTTACATTAGGGATTGGCTTATTGAGACGGGGAATAGGTTTCTTATCTATTTATACTTTTGGTTTATCTGTTTTATTGATTGTCCTTTTGGCTTTTTTCGGAGTTATGATTGGACGAAATCAATGTGAAAACGAATTACTTGATGATGAGATTAATAATAAAAAAGGGGAGGTGAGTAATTATGAGAAGGAAATTGTTAGTGATTTTTAATGTTTTTATGTTACTTGGAGGTCTTGTTATCGGCAAGTCGAAATTGCCTGAATTTTTCAATAAATTCAGTACGGAACAAAAAATCCGGCTTTTAAAAGATATTGTAAAAAGGGAGCCTTTTTTAACTTACGGTGCCGATATTAGATTAAAAAAATTTACTATCGGGAAATTTTTTAACATGCGTATCTATAAAAAATTGGAAGGAAATGATATCTTGGGATATAACTTTGACGAGGGGTTTAAATTCGATCGTGAAAGCATTCATATTAAAACCGTAAGAACAAATGACAAAACCGGAAAGTATAGAAAAGCGTTTATTAGATCATTAATCGGAGCAGTCGGTTCGCATAAAATAAAAATATCAAAATCTTCCTCTATTGAAATAGGTATCTCACTTCTTGATGTTGAGAAAAAGAGGACGCCTCATACTCTTCCGGGTGCACTTGTAGAAGTATATTTTAAAAATAAAAAGTCTGGGAAACATTTTTATTATAGGTTCGGGACGGGTAATCAATTGGGGATTAAAAAAGCTTTTGAAGATATTTGGTTACTTATATTCTCGGTTTTGGAATCGTTAAAATGAAGGCGACAGGAAAAGGGTTTGCTCCGATTGATCAAATCGGGGTGGTTCTTGCCCCTATTAATGATTTGATTATTGACCCGAATGTGACGGATATTTTTGTGTATGGTAAAGATAAGATTTTTTCAAAAAGGTTTGGAGAGAGTATTAAACTGGAAAATTTGAGTTGGAAGGAGGATATTGATCTTACGGTAGCTTGCAATACAATAGCTCAATATTTAAAAAAAAAACTGAATTTTGATTATCCGATTCTTGACGGGAGACTTCAAGACGGTTCAAGGATAAATATATTGATACAACCTGTTTATTCGGAAGGTGCATGTATTTCAATAAGAAAATTTCCTTTTCGGAAGCTATCTTTTTCCGATCTGAATAATTTCGGATCAATTGATGAAAATGGTGTTAGTATCCTTGAAGCAATTGTTAAATTGGGCAAAAGGATAATAATATCAGGCGGGACGGGAACCGGAAAAACAACTCTTCTCAATCTTCTTTGTAGTTTGATTAATGAAGATGATATTGTCGTGACGATTGAAGATGCAAGAGAGCTTAGCCTCAAACATACTTTTTGGGCACCTCTCGAATCTAAGAAAGCATATTATGAAGATGATACTGTCATTTCTCTCAGGGATTTGGTGATAACTTCCCTGAGAATGTTTCCTCGGTGGATAGTTCTCGGAGAGGTAAGATCGGGAGAAGTTTTTGATCTTATGAGAGCTTTTAATTCTGGACATTCGGGTATGAGTTCTCTTCATGCAAACAGTTGTGAAGATGCATTGTTTGCTTTGGAAAATATGTTTTTGCAGGGTATGGAGATGAGAATAGAGGCTGTCAGGCAGGTAATATCAAGAGGTGTTGATGTTGTAGTTCAATTAACAAGATTTCCCGACAGCAAAATAAGGGTTACGGATATTTCCGAAATAGAAGGGATTGAATATATAAACGGTATGCCTCAGTACAAAATTAATACACTCTACAAATATAAGTTGGAAAAAATCGGCAAAGACGGGAATACCAATGGCAAATTCGAACTTAAAAATAGACCCAAATTCCTAAATGGAACTCACGAAGCTTACAAGAGTTATCTTCCGTCTTTTTGGTAAAAAAATAATAGGAATTATCTTTCGTGATCCTATATTATAAGACGGATTTAATGGAATTGATGATCTTATCCTGATCTTCTGTGTTTAGATAGGGGTGGAAAGGTATGCTGAATATTTCTTCCGAATATTTTTCACTAATCGGGAAATCACCTTTCTTTAATCCGAGTTGAGAGAATGCTTCCTGAAGGTGTAATGGAATCGGGTAGTAGATTGCAACCGGAATTCCATCATCTTTAAGTTGCTTTATGATTTTGTCTCTTTCGTTATGTAGTAAAGCATATTGTGCCCATGCGGAAATGTTGTGTGATTTAACGGTCGGAACTTTCAAAGAGCTTTTTAAAGCGTTATTGTATTTTTCGGCTATAATTTGCCTTAACTTTATCTCTTCATCAAAGATTTTGAATTTAGCGAGGAGGACCGCCGCCTGCATGGTATCAAGCCTTCCGTTTAACCCTACTCTTATATTCTTATATTTATCAGTACCGCTTCCGTGAACCCTGATTGATATGATTTTCTTATAGAGTTCATCGTCATCAGTAAAAATCATACCTCCGTCACCGTAGGCACCAAGAGGTTTTGCGGGGAAAAAACTGGTGGAAGCTACATCTGCTAAAGAACATGTTTTTCTACCCTTATATGAGGCTCCGAAGCTTTGAGCGGCATCTTCTATTACGAATAAATTGTATTTTTTTGCAATCTCGTTTATTTTGTCATAGTCTGCCGATTGTCCGAAAAGATCGACCGGTAGTATCCCTTTAGGTTTTAAACGACCTTCTTTCGCCGTTTTTTCAATAGCCTCATCAAGCTTTTTTGTATCAATGTTAAACGTTTCCTGATCTATATCCACAAATACCGGAGTTGCTCCTAACAAAAGAATAACTTCCGCCGTTGCAATAAACGTAAAGGTTGTCGTGAATATCGCATCTCCGGGACCTATATCATATGCCATTAAAGGTATTAGTAGTGCATCTGTACCGCTGGCAACTCCGATAGCGTGTTTTACGCCGCAATAATTTCTTAGAGTTAGCTCAAGTTCCTCTATTTCGGGTCCCATTATATACTTTCCGTGATCAAGAACCTTTTTTATATTTTGTTCAATTTCTTCCCTTATCTTTTCCTGCTGAGTTTTTAAATCGATAAATTGCATTCTTTCCTCCTGATAATCCGATAAATTCTATTTTATCCTATATTTTGCAGATATCAAGCAAATAAAGCTGAGAATAGATAAAAAATTATTCTTTTTCCGAGACAGATAGTCCATTTTTAATGTACTTTCTGTTACACCGTTTACATTTGTCAGATTCGGTTGACTTAGGATCTTTTGATAAATTAAGTTTCTCTCCGCATCGGCACATCCATCCGGATATTTTTGCAGGGATACCGGTTACCAATGCGTAATCGGGAATATTTTTTGTAACAACCGCACCTGCTCCCACAAAAACATATTTTCCTATTGTGTTTCCACATACTATCGTTGAATTAGCACCGAGAGAAGCTCCCCTCTTAACAAGTGTTTTAATATAATATTCTTTACCTCTTTGAGGGAACTCACATCTCGGATCCAGAATGTTGGTAAATACCATTGAAGGGCCGCAGAATACGTAGTCTTCAAGTTTCACTCCTTCATATACCGAAACATTATTCTGAATTTTTATATTATTTCCAAGGATCACATTGTTGCCTATATTAACATTTTGACCTACGACACATTTTTCCCCGATCTTGGTTCCCGATTGAATATGTGAGAAGTGCCATATCTTTGTCTTTTCACCAATTTCAACATTGTCATCTATATAACTGCTCTCATGAACAAAATATTTTTTCTCTTCCATTGCTTTCTCCATTATTTTTTATCTAAGGGCAAGACCTGCTTTATTGAGAATTTTCAGAACTCGCACTCCTTCTTTGCCGTCGGTTTTAGGTTCGGTTCTATCTTTTATACATTTTATGAAGTGGTTAAGTTCTTCTTCAAGCGGTTGAGTTGTCTCAAAACTTACGATTTCACGTTCAGCTTTGTGTGCTATCGGGATATTTCCGTTTTCAAGTTTTATTTTATGTGGATAAAGGAAAAGTTTTTCTTTGCTGATGTCATCAAAAACAGCCATTTTTTCACTTCCCACAACTATAAGTTTTTGTTCTTTGAATGGGTGAAGCCAACTTACAAATATATGTCCCTTAATACCCGAATTAAATTCCAGTACGGTAATGGTCGTGTCATATATATCCGTATTAACATAAGCACCACCGAATGCGGAAATTTTTGACGGTTCCTCTCCGTTCATTAGCATCAATATAAGTGAAATATCGTGAGGTGCAAAACTCCATAACACATTTTCTTCCGACCTGAGTGTACCGATATTCAGTCTATTTGAATATATATATCTGAGTTCTCCGAGTTCACCGTCGTCTATAAGTTTCTTGAGACGAATTATAGCGGAGTGGAACTGAAGGATATGCCCAACCATAAGGATTTTACCTTTATCCTTGGCAATTCTGACAAGTTCCTCCCCTTCTTCCACTTTAAGAGCCAGAGGTTTTTCAACAAGGACATCTTTGCCGGCAAGTAGATATTTTTTTGCAAGCTTAAAATGGAGAGGAGCGGGAACGGCAATTACTACCCCTGAAATTTCACTATTTGCTAAAATATCTTCTTCATCGGAAGTAAATTTAACATCGGGATAATCTTTTTTTCGTAAGTCGATTATTTTTTTTGAGAGTTCCAACACGGAGTGAAGGACACCGAGATTATTTAGATTTCTAAGGTGGTTTTTCCCCCAATTTCCCGCACCGATAAGAGCTATATTAACTTTCATATTTTCTCCTATTTTTATAAAAAATTAAATTCAACTATAATTATATCAGAAGTTACACATTATTATTTGTAAGTAATGGAGTCGGTGCCGTACATTTAGTATATTAATTTGATGAAATGTATTAATATTTTCTAAAAGGGGACAGGTACTTTTGATTATTATTTAAGAAGAGTAAGGTATGGGTATAGTCATAAGGTTGCCGTTTGAGCTGACGGTAATATTTATCGTTATCTATTTTTCATTGATTTATAACAGGTTTTTTACTTTGTCGGGAAGTGATATGATTAAAATGGAGGAAACATGAAATCTGTAATTTTTAATAGCTACGGTGATTCCGATGTACTTGAGATAATAGAATTGGAACGACCTATGGTGCCGGATAATAAATTGTTGATCAAGGTAAAAGCATCATCGGTTAATCCGATAGACTATAAAATCAGACGAGGGGATATTAAAATATTGACCGGCAAAAAATTCCCTAAATTTGCAGGGTCCGATTTTTCCGGTGTTATTGAAGTCGTTGGCAAAAATGTTTCCGGATATGAAGCGGGGGATGAAGTGTATGGATTCCTGAATCCGATGAAGGGCGGAGCATATTCGGAATATTTGATTGCAGACCCGATTAATATTTCCTTAAAACCAGAAAAGCTCTCTTTTGAAGAAGCTGCAACAATGCCTGTAGCTGCGTTAACTGCTCTTCAAGCATTGACTTATCTTGCCGATATTAGGGAAGGAGTGAAGATTCTCATTAATGGTGCTACGGGAGGTGTCGGTTCTTTTGCAGTTCAGATTGCGAAGACTCTCGGTGCCGAAGTGATTGGTATTTGTAGCGAAAAAAATGTCGATTTATGCAAAAATATTGGAGCGGATAGGGTGTATGACTATTCGAAAAATGAGATAATGGAGTCTAATGAAAAATATGACATTTTTTTTGATGTTGTGGCAAAGACTACTTTTAAGGAGAGTAAAAAATTATTGAGAAACAGTGGAACTTATATAACCACCATTCCTGATTCCAAGATTATATTTAGAAAAATTTTTAATTTTTTTCCAAATAAAAAGAAGGCAAAATTTGTTATGGTAAAATCTTCGGGGATAGATCTTTCGATCCTAACAGGTTTTGTTATGACCGGAACCGTGAAACCCGTAATTGAAAATTTATTTGAATTATCCGATATTTCCAAAGCTCAGGAACTTGCAGAGAGCGGTAAGTTTAGAGGAAAAATTGCAATCAAATTATAATCCGAATGTAGAATTTTATGTTGATTTCACTCAAATATTGGTTTAATATTCACATTTCATCGGGAGGTGAATATGTTAAAAAAGATCGATCATATCGCAATTGCGGTCAGCAATTTAAAAAAAGAGATCGAATTGTATAAAAAAATTCCGGGATTCGAGTTTAACGGAACCGAAATTGTGGAAAAACAAAAAGTAACCGTAGCTTTTTTTAAGGTGGGAGATGTTTTTATAGAGCTTCTTGAACCTTTATCGGATGATTCACCGATCTCAAAATTTATTGAAAAAAGGGGCGGAGGATTACACCATATTGCGTATGAAGTTGATGATATAAAAAAAGAGATCGGTTCTTTTGAAGGGAAAGGGATTCGGATGCTTGATAAGGAACCTAAAATAGGAGCACATAAAGCAAAGATAGCATTTGTACATCCAAAAGACTTTTCCGGAGTTTTAACGGAATTAAAAGAGAAATAGAATTAATTGGAATAACTTGAAAGGCAGGTTTTACAGATTCCTTTAAGATAAAGGTGCTGCTCGGTCACTTTATGTCCACTCGGCATTTGAGGGGTTATCACATTAAGATTTGTATGAAGATCGTAAATGTATGAACACTTTTCACATTTAAAATGGGTATGAACAGATGTGTCTGCGTCATATCTGGTCTCATTTTCGTCAATGGTGAGCATTATTGCAATTCCTTTCTTTATAAACAGTTCCATTGTATTGTAAACGGTAGTTTTAGAAAAAGTAGGGATATCGTGGCGAAGTTCCTTGTATATCATATCAATAGTCGGATGATTTTTTTTTGTTATCAAATATTCATAAATTTTCATTCTTTGGTACGATGGCTTTATACCGTTGTCCAAAAGATGTTTCCCAATATTTATTCCCATTATTCCCTGCTTCTCCGATAGCACAGAGACAGATTTTTCAAATTTCATAATTATTTCCAAAAAAATATGAAATAATAATATAGTTTAAAAATGATGTTATGTCAATCGATGTTGAAATTATATGGTTATTTCCGTCTTATAATTGTTTAAAATAACTTAACCTAAAGCAAATTATTTTTTTTTATCCATTCGTTATTGAAAACAGTACTGAGATATCTTGAAGCTCCGTCAGGAAAGATTGTCACTATTCTGGCAGATTTTTTTAAAGAACGGGCAAGTTTTAATGCACCCCATAGAGCTGCACCGCTGGATCCTCCTCCGAGAATTCCTTCTTCCTTCATTAACTTTTTCGCATATTTAAAAGAGTCCTTGTCAGACACCTGATACATCTCGTCAATATTAGAAAAATCGGCACACTCAATCAGAAATTCATCGCCGAGACCTTCTATGAGGTATGGAGAAGACTCTGATATTTCTCCGGTATTAAAATAGTTGTAAAAAATAGATCCGATGGGATCAACGGCAATAACTTTAATATTGTTATCTTTACTCTTTAGATATTTTGCCACTCCTCCCAAGGTACCTCCGGTTCCCATTCCGGCTATAAAATAATCTATTTTTCCGTCCATCTGATCCCAAATCTCAGGTCCTGTCGAGTAATAGTGGGAATCGTTATTTTCACGGTTGTTGTGTTGATCGGGGAAGTATGAGTCGGGAGTCTCTTTAACAATTTTTGGAGTAATAAGATTGTAGCTGTTGGGGTCGTCAGGAGGAAGTGTGCTGTCAACTTTGTGAACATCTACGCCAAGTGCCTCAAGCTGATTGATTTTTTCTTTACTTATTTTATCTCTTACAATTACTTTCAGTTTATATCCTTTTTGAATAGAAACAAGAGCAAGTCCGAGAGCGGTATTTCCGGAGGAACTCTCAATAATAAGTTGACCTTTCTTTATCCTTCCGTCTTCTTCCGCTTTTTCTATCATATACTTTGCCGCTCTGTCTTTTACACTTCCCATAGGGTTCATAAATTCAAGTTTTGCATATATTTCGCTATTTACATCGGATGTAACTTTGTTTAGCTTTACCAGAGGTGTGTTACCTATTAAATCAAGAATATTATCATATACGTTTTTTCCCATTAGTTTCACCTTGTTTAAGAAAATTCATTCTATCATCCATATTCGACTATTGCAATTTATCGGAGTAAGATATAAAATATTACAATAGAGGTGGACTGAAAACTTCTTGTTTATCGATCATGATTTATAGAAATTTTTTATACTTTATTATTGCTTTAGCTATCTTTCTAACTGCTCCGGCGGAATCTAACAAAATACTCCCTTTTTTTATAGATATTATAGTGATTTTTATTTTGATGCTACTGTTTTCTTACTATACAAAAAATTCCTATATTAGTTTAAAGCGGAAGTATATTGAGGGTGAAATTCACACCGGATTATTTAAGCCTGGATATTTAAAGATGACGGATATTTTAATGGTTAAAGCTTTAATTGTTTTTTCACTTGAGATTTATCTTTTTGATCTGAAAGTAATTATAAATTCTGTTTTCAGGTTCGGTGAAATAACTTTTATTGCAGACATGATTATTTTTACAGTATTAATACTTCATTTTACGATAATATGGTATTGGGGATATAAGTTGGCCGGAGAGATAATATATTTGTCCGACGGATTAAAAAAACATATTTTTAATAACATAAAGTTTAATACGGCAATAATAATTCCCTGGATGATACTCACTCTCGGAACAGATATTCTGAGACTCTTTAACGTTAGTTGGATAACGGATAAAAGCAATTCTCCTTTTTTTCAAGTAATCCTGCTTGGGATATTTCTTGTTTTCTTTTTAATAATAGGACCTGTTCTGATAATTAAATTATGGGATTGCAAACCTTTGGAAGAGGGTGAAATAAAAGATGAGATAAATAAATTTGTAAAAAAAAACGGGGTGAAATTTAAAGGAATTTTTTCATGGGATTCTTTTGGAAAAAATTTAATGACAGCAGGAGTGTTAGGGTATTTCCCGTTTTCGAGATACCTTCTGATAACTCCAGAACTAATGAAATTGTTATCAATGGAAGAAATCATCGGAGTAGTGAGTCATGAAATCGGTCATGTAAAGAGGCGACATGTGTTGTATTATCTATTGCTTTTTATCGGATTTGCTATATTGAGTGATGTTGTCATGAGTGTTTTCGGAATAGTTGTACTTAGTTCACCATTGGGAATCTCAATGCTAACTGAGAATATCACTTTGCTTGGAATAAATCCTTTTTATCTTATGACAGGGATTGTCTCTATAGTAATGTTTATTGTTTATTTCAGATTTATCTTCGGGTACTTTATGAGAAATTTTGAGCGTGAGGCAGATATATATTGTCTTGAATCCGGAACCGACCCGCTTCCCCTTATCAGTTCATTTGAAAAACTTAGTTCAGGGATTAGGGAAAAAAAAGGGTCAAATTGGCACCATTTTTCAATAAGAGAACGAATTGATTTTTTGGAAAAGTGTGTAAATAATCCGGCAGAGGTAATACGTCACAGAAATAAAGTGAAAAGTAAAATCTGGATATACGTTGTGGTTATATTAGCTGTCCTTGCCACAAGTGTAAATCCGAAGATAAAAGCTTTAGGTTCGGGAATGGAAAAGGGGATGATGATTCGAGTTTTGAAGAAAAGTATTGAGAAATCCCCTCTTGATCATAGACTCTATTCGGCTATTGCTACATTGAATCATGAAATGGGGAAGTGGAGTGAGGCAAAGTACTATTATGATAGATCGCTGTCAATTAAATATGAGCAACCTGAAGTTTTGAATAATCTGGCATGGCTCCTTATCACATGTAAAGATGAATCCCAAAGAGAGAAAAAGAGAGGATTGAAACTTGCAAAAGATGCTGTTATTCTCAAAGCGAAAGCTCATATATTGGATACACTTGCAGAAGCTTATTTGCTAAATGAAAAATATGAGGAAGCTGTTAAAGCCTCTAAAGCTGCATTTGATATGGCAAATGGGGATATCTCATACTTTGAAAAACAGTTGAAAAAAATGGTGAAATATCTAAAAATTTCACAATCAACATTTCAGTTGTAGAGAAAAGAGACTTGTTTTTATAATCAATTTTAAATCGAGGATTTAGTTGTGTTTACTTATCATTGTACAAAAAGTTGATTTTTTTTTAAAAATTATGTAAAATAGCTTTAAAATTGGGAAGGATTGTGTAAAAATGGATGAGAAAAGCAAAAAATCATACACTACTCCTAAGTGCTTTGATCTCGGAGCAAAATCGAGAACTGTGACGGGTCAGGATGCTATTTTAGGATGTTTTACCGGAGGTTCGGCAAGTGGTAGTGAGCAGTGTATTACCGGAGCCAGTGGTTGGGGCGGTCAATTCTGCAGTACCGGAGATGGTCCGGGCCTAGGTGATTGTGTGTCGGGAATAGATGGCCGATGGTATTGTGAAGCAGGTAATTCTGGCCGTAATGATCCTAATGGGTGCAGATCAGGGATGTATGTTACTTAATACCCTTTTTTTATGATAAATCAATGCATGAATCTGTCACTGAGGCCAGTTAGGCGAGACGAGGTTGCTGTTGTAGAGGATTTTGGTGATTATGTAGTCATTTTTAATTCCCTTACAGCTGAAACTATTGGATTTAACCGTTCAGGTCTTGAGATATGGAAGGAAATAGATGGAAAGAAGACTTTAGGGGATATCAGTGATGTAATTGCTAAAAGATTTTTCATTAATAGAGATATAGCGGCGGTTGATGTGTTAAATTTGATCGGTAGACTTCACAGAAGGATGTTTGTATTCATAAAAGGTAATGATAACTTTAGTTTGGATCATTGGAAGTAATTTACTGTGAGAGGTTATATATTTAGAATTGGAGAGAACGAACCTATACTTGTTAAATCGGCAGATCAAAATTCAGAAGAGGTTGTTTCGATATTTGCCGAGTCTTTTGAATTGAATATTGAGGAAATTCAGGATGGGACAGTTAAAACGATAAAGGTCCATTCTCATACGGAGGATAAAAGATTTCCTGATTATTCCGAAATTTGTAAAAAGTCAGGAATCGGTGAGATAAAAGTGAAATTGGATCCCGAGAAATTATTTAGGTTGAAACCGAGAGAATCA
>Ga0256846_1000225_pt1 | contig 24354 bp, 18 predicted proteins | sample TevniametaG_FD_189098 | JGI IMG/M metagenome (GOLD analysis project Ga0256846, IMG submission 189098) | Tube worm associated microbial communities from hydrothermal vent at the East Pacific Rise, Pacific Ocean - Tevnia | ecosystem: Host-associated > Annelida > Integument > Unclassified ...
GTATTTGACTTTCATTCATATCAAGTTTATTTAAAATTCGTTTTGATATTATATATGGCAATAATTGCATAAAAAACGATCTACCTTTTAAGGTTTTATATGCTTTCTTACTTTCTATATCATATATAAAATTTTGAATACCCGATAAATCTCCTGACACAAGAAGATATTTTTTTATATTTCTGCTTTTTATTTCATTTAAATTAAGTGTATCCTTTTCTTTATGATATAAATATAAAGCCCCCGTCAACATAGCCGTCAATTTTAAATGTTCAAAAAGAGATACATCCGGTAAAGATTGATATTGTGAATCCTGTGGAATACACCATAAATATTTTTGAAGTATTGATTTAAAAGTTTCATAATTATCAAAAAAATCGAATTCCTTATTTTGTTTTAAATAATAAATAAAATTGCTAAATTCATTTTTAAAAGATTTATAATGATTTTTATATGCTTCTTTTACTTCATAATTTTTAAATTCATTTCCACTTCTAGGATATAATTCATTAACATCTGTTAATTTTGATAAATAAAAGAAACTGTTAACCTCATCTTTTTCAATAAATTCGTTATTATCAATTCGAGCAACCCTCTCGGTAATTGGATAAAGTGGGATATTTTCTTTTCCTCTTGCGTTTATTTCATCAAGAAGTTTATTATCTATTATATTTTTTTCTTTCTCAACTCTTTCATGTCCTGCTGCTTGTCTGTCTGCTTCAGCTAAAATACAATTATATATATTATTTTCAGGTCTATGGTGAAATGATGCTAAAGTAGCTATATCCGTTCCATTAGTATCATATTGCTCCGACCAATTAAACATTGCATGTAAAAACATATACGAATACCATGCATGGGAATATTTTTGCTCAATTTTCTTAGGCTCCTGCTCTTTATAATCGCCTGCTCTTTCAGAAAATTTACCAATATCATGAAAAAGTCCTGCAAATGTCAACATCTGATAATCTCTATCCACTATTCACTCCTTTTTTTCAAAGATTTTTATTTGACCGAGGCCGAATGACGGGTTTTTCCCAGCATGAAATATTTCGGCAAAATCGAGTAAGGATAATTCAAACGGGGAGAATTTGCCTGAAATTTCCGCAGTTCCTATAACTCCCCCGAGTTTCATAACACTCTTCTGCCTTGCCGAATATCTCGGAAGGTCTTTCCATGAAAAAGATGTATTCCACTCTTTTTCCACTCCTTCGGGGAGTTCTTCTATTTCGATTGAATTATTTCCGTAAAGTCCGGAAATGATTTTTACCCTTCGGAATAAATTGTTTAAAAAATCCGTATATGAAAAATCCGATCTGTATCTTCCGCCTATTTTAATTCTAAATGGAGATCGGAAATTTATCAGAATATGTTTTCTCAATTTTGTTTTTATATTCTTATTTAATTTCCATACGTTTTTGTGAGAATCGATGGAAAGATTGTTATCTGATGTAAGGATAGAGTTACTATCATTTGTAACATCTGATATTTCGAAAGGGATTCTGTTTTTAAAAATACCTTTCTTTCCTGCACTTTTTAATGCATAATAAATATACGGAATGTTTCCAATCGAATTGCCAATCAGAGTTACTGAAAGTTGTAATTTATCTGTTTTTCTTTCGGATGAAATATCGGTGGATAAAACAAAAGGATGACTTGCATAATTTCTTCCTTTTAATACTTCCGAATTCTCTTTTAAAGGTGATTCAAATATTTTGCTGTATGCACATTGAAATCTTAAATCGCAATTTTCACATTTATTCTTTTTAAGGATACAAGTCAGTTTCTTCAATTCCATCCCGAGAACTGATCTGAATATGAAAGGAGGAAAAGATTCAAAGAATATTTTCCTGTTAAATTCCAATGAAAAAAAGAATTTTTTATAGTTTATTTCCATCTTCCCTAAAATTAGTTTATTACAATAAAATTTCTTTTACAATAATGTTTTATGCTTTTAAAAATTATTATTTCCCAAAATTTGTTCTAATGGCATATTTTATTTTAAACTGAGTTCATTAAGTTTTGAGTGTTGAGTTTTTAGTTTGGAATTATAGAGATTATCATTGAGTGATATAAAATTTGTTATTGATAGAATCTTCCCCTCTATGGGATCGATGGGCCGAAATTAATAATTTTCTTTTTGGGTGAGGGTGGGATTTTGTGGAGGCAGAGGAGTCTAAGTCGGATTTATAACGTCCCGGAGGATAAATTTATTTTAATAATTACCTGTATCCGATTGCGGTGTAGCCGACCCAGTGACGGATGTTTGCCGGAGCTGTTATCCCCATCTTAAGATCATCAACTTTAATATGGGGATGGTCGATACTTGTTGCATATCCGATGAGTGTTCCTTTAAGGGTTTGTCCCAATATTTTCTCAAGATTTAATGAGACGGATAAACCGAATGGGATAGAATATCTTCCGCACCAGGTCCATTTGTATTCAATATAGTTATCATCTTTTACAGTATAATGAATGAATCTTTTGATTTTTTTCTTGCTGATAGGTCCCGTCAAGCAGTTGTCGATAATTTCATGCTCATGCTTTACCGCAAGATCATACCCTTTCTGATCGGCACCGAATTTTGCAAAGTTTTTTCCGCCCCAGCCTTTATCACCATAATGGACTGAATCGGAACTTATTGCAATTGCAAAATCTTTCCCCCAGACCCAACCCTTTTCTTTTACAATATCCGCTATTATATTTGTAAGGTTTGAAGATATTTTTTCAATTCCTTTTTCGGATATATAGGGGACAAGAATCGGAACAATGGAAACATCTCTGTTGTAAAACTGAATAAAAGGTAAGAGTGCTTCAAGAGAGTGCTCCATCTCCTGCATCTTATTGCTGACTGTGTAAGAATCTTTTGGCAAACGATTTAAGATTTCATCTCTTACAGTTGATACTTTTATAGAACCGAACGGACCGTGCCAATATTTATAAGTTCCGAATACTATTTTATCTTTTAATCCCAGCTTTTTTGCACCGTGAGCAACTCCGAACATAATAATGGTCTTAGCCTTGATGTTTTTTAAAAGAGCCGGATAGAGATAGCCGACATAACTATAATCATCATGAGGAGAGATAACCGTTTTCCAGGGTGATGTGGAGTTGTTGGGACTGTTTTTTTGTGCTTTTGTCAGTAGTTCTTTTTGGTTTTTTTCTATTCTATCAATTATTTTGGTTATCTGCCGATCAAATTGAGCAAATCCGATCTTATCTTTTACTTCCCTGACCTTATCGACCGAAAATTTATTTTCCTTCGGGAGAATAAACAGGTATGTCATAAAAAGAAAAGATATTATTGAAAGATAGCTGATTGTTTTTTTCATATTGTCACCATTATTTATTATTTAAAATATTAAAAATCATTTTTAAAAGATCTTCAGGTCTGTATGGTTTCTGTATAAAACCGGCAAGCTCTTCGGAAGTGAATTTGTTTGTGGCATCCTGTTCGTTATAACCGCTTGACAGGATTACTTTTATATCCGGATTTATCTCTTTTAACTCTTTGAAAACCTGGACTCCATCTTTTTTCGGCATTGTCATATCAAGGAGAACAAGTTTTATATCGGCAGGATTTTCCTTGAATTTTTCTAATGTATCTTCACCGTCAATTGCACTTATAACCGAAAAACCGAATTTTTCCAGTATTTCTCTGCCGAGAGTTCTTATTGTCTCTTCATCATCGGCGATTAAAATTGTTCCAGATCCACGAAGATGTATTTCCTGAGAATCCTCCTCCTCCGTATTTTTAGCCTTCTTCTCCGATGATGGAAAAAATATTTTAAATGATGTTCCTTTCCCCAATTCCGAATAAACTTTTAAAGTTCCTCCGTGACCCTTTACTATACCTATTACGGCAGCAAGTCCAAGTCCTTTACCGGAATCTTTTGTTGTAAAAAAAGGATCAAAAATACTTTTTAAATTTTTCGGATCTATTCCGGATCCGGAATCGGAGACTTCGAGAAGAACATATAACCCTTTTCTAAGTTTTTCACCGAGATATGTTCCTTCGATATATGTTTTGTCAAGTTTTAGAGGTTTTGTTGAGATTGAAATTTTTCCAACTTTATCTCCGATAGCTTCGGATGAATTTAAAACGAGATTCATTATTATCTGTCTTATCTGAGAAATATCAACTTCGATAGCAGGTAGATCTTTTGCAAGATTAAACATAATGGAAATCTTTTTCGAAATTGATGATTTTAAAAGATCGGTCATATTTACTACGGTTTTATTAAGATCAATCGGTTGGATAACAAATCTTCCCTTTCCCGAATATGCAAGCAGCTGATTGCATAGATCTGCTGCTTTTTCAGCCGTTTTTTCAACTATATTGATATTAAATCTTGCTTTATCCGATGATGATAATTTCATTCTTGCAAGACCGGCATTGCCGAGTATTCCCGTGAGATAGTTGTTGAAATCATGAGCTATTCCACCGGCAAGAATTCCGAGACTCTCAAGTTTTTGAGAGTTCCATATTCTTGACTCAAAAAGTTTTCTCTCTTCTTCCGCTTTTTTAAGATCGGTGATATCAAGGGAAAATGCAAAAACAACTTCCTGTCCGAAAAAGTTACCCTTGCTCATATGAACTATTTTTGGAAATATCTCTCCGTTCTTTCGTCTTCCCCAGAATTCAAACTGCTGCGGCTTACCTTTGAATGCGTCATTCAAATTTTTAGCGATCTTTTTCATATCGTTTTTTCCGGGAGCGGAAAGAAATTCCGGCGTTTTACCTATGAAAAATTCGTGCGAATATCCATACATCTTTTCGGCACCTTTATTTACATCTAAAAAAACACCTTTTCTATTCTGAATATAAATAGATGTTATCGTGTTGTTAAATAACTCCCGGTAACTTTTCTCGGACTCCTTGAATTTTTTTTCGATAAGTTTTTTTTCAGTGATATCTCTAAAAATTACTTGGGCAGCCGGTTCTCCTTTAAAAAAAAAAGGAGTAGAACTGACATCTACATCGATAACCGAGCCGTCAAGGCAGACATATTTTTCCTCAATTGATTCTAAGTGGATGTTGTTATTATAAACTTTTTTCAATCTGTCCGTAACAATCTTTTTTGAATCGGAGTGAATGAAATCAGTGATATTTCTACCTATAAACCGTTCTTTAGACTCTCCTTTTCCTATTTTCACAGCCGTGTTATTAATATAGACTATTTTTCCGGAGGAGTGGACTACAATTCCGACCGGAATATTTTCAAGGAGAGTCCTGTATCTGTCTTCACTCTCTTTTAATGATCTTTCTGCGGATTTTTGTTTGTCAATATCTGTTATAAGAGCGATTAATCTTTCCTCATTATCAATAAGCGTATGTTTAAGCTCTACTCTGGTCCAGAATTCTTTTCCTTTTTTGGATTTTACAAGCCAGTCAAAAGATTGAGGACCTTTTTCCTTTGATTTCTCTATCCACTTTTTAGCAGTATCCTGTGTGTAGAGTGTGGATCCGGCTCCAAGGTCACCTGCCTTTAATTTAAGAAATTCTTTTTTAGAATATCCGAACATTTTCGTTGCGGCACTATTGACTTCTAAAATTGATCTATCATCCTTATCATAAATAAAAATAGCATTATTTGTTGCATTAAAAATATTTTTATATCCTTCTGCAGAATGAATGTTTTGTTTTGTCATTTTACTTTCCCGAATTTAAATGAAATCCTAAAATGTATTTAATATTATTATTTATATAAATATAATAGATAAAAAAAAATATTTCAAGGACTAATTTTGAATTATGATAATGAAAGGGGTACCGGGCAATACCCCTTCCTATATTAAATTTCCCAGGAGGAATTGAAATATTCTTTACACTCCAATTTATTAGACGGAAATGGAAATAAAAAAGTTTCGTTTTCTTTATTTATTTTCAAGATATGGTAAAAACGGGATGAAAAGCATCGCAGGTATTGAAAAAAGAAAACTTATTCCGAAAAGCCAGGCATAACCGATCCAGCCGGCAATAAATCCGCTTAAGATCCCTGCAAATAATCCGGAAAGATTCATCAGACCCGACCCTATGGCATAGTGCGTTGCTTTAAACTCTTTATCACAGATTCTCATAAGATATGTCATTAATACTGCAGTTCCAAGCCCTCCGGCAAATTGATCGAAAGAGTGTACTGATGCCACAAGGAAAAGATTGAAAGCTCCGACGGATTGAGGATGAGCTGCACCCGTATTAAGAATAATAAATTTATTCAAATGAATTGCCAGAAACATATAGATTATATTTGTTATATTTTGCAGCAATACGAATGGCCAGATCATCTTTTTAAGTGAAAATTTTGAGATGAGCCATCCTCCCAGCATTGCACCGACTATGGAAGACGGCAGCCCGATACCTCCGCTTATCCACCCGTAATGAGATTTGATCCCGATATCAACTATCATAGGTGCTACCATTACGGATAAAGCCCATTCGCCGGCTCTGAAAAGGATAAGGAAGGAGAGAATAATTGAGATTTTGTCTCTCTCCATGAACGAGAGGAAAGCTCTCCCGTATTTTGAAGAGCCGCTGTTCATGATCAGCTTTCTCAATTTGTTTCTGAAAAGTCCCAGTATGATAAGTGCGATGAGAAGAGTAATGGCAACGATATGAGAAAATCTGATTTTTTTAAGTAAAGGATAGTATTTTTGAAGATCTTTAAAGAATTCCGATCCGAAAAAAATGCGGAGTGAAATCGTAAGTGCCGCAATGGAAAACAGAAAAATAAAAGTTTTGATACGAACGGTTCTTACAATCATTTCAATGAAACTTTTTCCTCTGTCTTGAACCTCGGACAGTGTGATGATATGGTAAATAAGAAGGAGAAAGTAGATCATATCGGCAAGAAAGAATGCATAGTTCCAGCCGGCAGTTGTACCTACCGTAGCTATTAGTCCCGGGCCGGTCATCCATGCGATCCTGTATGCCATAACTCTATATCCGACGAATTTTGATTGGTCGGCTTCATCAAGAGCTTCCATATAGTATCCGTCAATTGCAATATCATTTGTCGCGGAGATAAAAGCTCCGATGAAGAAAAATATTGCGATATAGGTGATTCCGCCTTTTAAAGGGGCAAACAGAGCTGTTAAAAAAAGGATAACTACGAACAAACTTTGAGAGAGAAGCATCCATTTTCTCTTGGTTTCATATTCATCAACTTGCGGAGCCCATAAAAATTTGAATATCCATGGCAGTCCGAAAAGAGGTGTGAGTCCGATTGCTTCGAGAGACACTTTCATATCTCTGAAAAAGAGTCCCGATACCGTTCTGATTATAGAGTAGGGGAATCCTTCCGCAAAATATGTGGAGAATGCCCAGATATAGGGATTTGATATTCCGGTTTTTTTCATATAAGTTTGTTTATTTGTGGAATTTTTTTATAAATTCTTCCACTTCCGGAATCCCTCCTTGATAGATAAGATATCCGTTATACGGCTCTCCTTCCGTTATCTCTCCGTTTACGGGCGTCAGCATTATTTCCTTCACTTTTTCAAGATCATCCGTCTGTCCCAGTGCCCATCCGAGTTTAATATATGCAACTTCAGGAAGCATATTTTCGGCAGGAATAACACCCCTGTTCATCATATCTCTTCCCGTATCATATACAAACATATGGACAAATCCCCAAAGTGTCTGAACTGTCATATATATGCAAATTCCTGCTTCCTTTGCTCTTTTGAGTGCAGGATAAAGCGGTTTATTTACATGACCGAGTCCGGTCCCGGCAATAACTATTCCACGATAGCCGTTGTCTATGATGGAGTCTATAATATCGGGTTGCATATTCGGGTAGTAGTATACCAGTGCAACTTTTTCTTCAAAATATGGCAAAATATCAACCTTTTTATCATTTCTTCTCTTCTTATAACTCTTTTTTAAAGGCGTTATCTTATCTCTTGTTACCATTGCGATCGGAATATCGCCTATTGTTCTGAAAGTCGATCTGTATGAAGAGTGCATCTTTCTAACTCTTGTTCCCCTGTGAAGTAACCCGTATTCATCGGATGTAGGTCCGAACATACAGACGGATACTTCTGCTATATCGGAATATGCAGCAGCAGTAGCCGAGTGTATCAGGTTTAAAGCTGCATCCGAAGATGGTCTGTCGGAAGAGCGTTGAGAACCGACCATTACTATCGGAACGGGTGTATTTTGTACCATAAAAGATATTGCGGCGGCAGTATGATGCATTGTATCCGTACCGTGACCTATTATGATTCCGTCAATTCCTTTGTTGATCTCTTCACCTATGGCTTTTGCAAGGACTTTATACTGTTTCGGTCCCATATTTTCGCTGAAGACCGCAAACAATTTTTCAGTAGTAAGGTTGCAAATATCAGCAAGCTCGGGAACGGCACCGTAAAGTTCTCCGGGTGAGAAGGCGGGAATTACTGCTCCGGTTCTGTAATCCAATCTGGAAGCTATGGTGCCTCCGGTTCCGAAAAGTTTTACATTCGGTTTGTCCGGAGAGTATGGAAACTCTTTTTCGGGAATTTTATAGTGAGCTTCTTTAAAACCGAGTTCGGTAATTTTTTTAACTGTATTTATATCAATTCCGATGTTATATCCGGTTATGAGCTTCAAAACTATGTGCAGATCATCATCATTTTCCGATCTGGGGAGAATGATTCCTTTGAATTCCCCTCTCGTGCTGTCTATTTTGACTTCACTCCATACTCTGACATTGAATTTTTTTAATATTGTTAAAGATTTTCCTTTATACCCTTTAAAAAGATCATCCATTTTTTTCTCCGGCAACAATTTCACTTAATTCTGTCAAGGGGATATTCCCTACGGCAATCGATCTTAATTGTCCCATTATCCACAATATTTTCGCTCTTTTCTCTTTTCGTTTTGATATTTGATCGAATTTTTTACTCAAGAGGGGAATGTTTGAGATGATATCCTTTCTATTTTTTTTCCGGAATTTAATTGTAGTAAGGATCGAATCGAAATCTATATTCGGATGAGTATATAGAACCGGAAGCATAGTTTTAATGATCTCTATGCTCAAGCCTTCGGTTTTTACATATTCAAATAATTGAAATAACCTGATATATTTGAATTCGGAGGAAGGATGCAGTTTCCCTTCGATTCTCTTTAAATTCTGACCTATAACAACTCCGGTAAAAGTAGTAGGGAAATTTAACTCTTTGATAATTTTTTTTATGATCGGAAAAAGATTTCTGATATGAATAAAAGAAAACGAATCATCGGGAATATGCCACTCTCTCATTTTTTTCTCTCTTTCGAATACATGGTCGGGAAGAATGTTTCCAATATTTTCAATATGTTTTTCTTCAATTGCAATCGGTGCGGAGTCGGTATCGGGGTACATTCTGTCGGCACCGGGAAGCACTCTCTCAAATACGGTTATTCCCGACTTTCCGAGAGCTTTTCTGGTTTCATTGGGAACACCTTCAAATGCGAGCTTACATCTTTCCCTAAGAGTATCTATTGCTTCAGGGATATCTTCTTTCGGACCCCACAAAATAATTATTGCATCATCTTCCGATGTTCCGAGTTGTTCTCCGATCCGGGCGAATTGATTAACGGGGAATATTTTTTCTAAAGCTTCGGAGTGAGTCATATTCGGTTCGGGAATGCATGCGATAACTTTAATTCTTTCACTTATCTCATCTGCAAATGTTTTGCCGGGTTGAGTGAAAGATGAGAGAATCCCGTTAAATCCGGGAAGATTGATCCCTGTAAATTTTATATTTTTACCTTTGTGTAATTTTTTTATATCATCTGAGATTTTTAGATCTTTCTTATCTAAATCAATTGTTTTGATATCCCAGCTTTTTTTACTGTTTACCTTTGATAGAAGTTTCTCTCTGATTTCGAGAAGGGCTTTCTGTCTGAAGGCTTCATTGTGTGTTAATGCCGGAATCCATTTTATATGAGAAACTCCTTTGATCTCCACTCTTGTTCCGCCTTTGATACTTACATTTACATCTTCTCTTGCCGCTCCTATTCCGGTTCTTACTTTTCCTGTACTTCTCGTTAGATATCTTATATACTGACCTGCCTCTGCAACTTCATCGGGAGTCAGCATATCGGGGTAGGTTACTGTTTCGATAAGAGGCATTCCGAGTCTGTCCGTTGTGTAGATACGTGTATGGCCTATATCGGATACTTCTCTGCATGAGTCTTCTTCAATACTAAGCTGAATGATCCGAACCTTTTTTTTTGATAATGGAATATCACCCTCTATTCCCACTATTGCAGTTCTCTGAAAACCTGTAGGAATACTTCCGTCAAGATATTGCTTTCTTGTAATATGGAGTTCACCGACTATATTTGTCTTTAGCAAAAGGGCGATCTCTATTGCAATATCCAGTGCATTGTCATTTATCCTGAATGGGGGAGTATCATCGATTTCATATGTGCAGGCAGTCTCATTTTTTAAACGGTAGACTATATTTTTTTTTGTTTTGAATTCCATAAGAGCCGTGCCGTCATACTCCCCGAGTTCACTGAGAGTCGGTCGCATATGGCGGACAATCTCTGCGTCAAAGTCATCCCTATCCTGATAAATTCCGGCAGGACATCTGCAAAACAGTTTTTTCTTTGTCAGCAACTGCTGATGAACTTCAAGACCGGATTTAAACCCGAGATTTTTATAAGTTTCGGGAGTGCTTTTTTCAAGCGGGACAAAACCGATATCTTTTTTTGTTCTTTCATAATTTTTTTTTCCGTTAATATTTTTATACATAGTGAACCTTTAAGGAGTAATATATTTTTTTATTCAATTCTTGTCAAGGAAAATCTACGGTAAATAGAAATAAAAAAGAGTTTCTTAAAATGAATATTTTTATTTAACAGTCTAAAAAGTTAAAAAAATAATTTTTTTTGCAAAAAAGGTTGACAAAAACAAAGATTAGATATATTTAAGTATTTATGAAAATATTAAACAATGAAATATTTAAAATTCATGCCGGATTTTGCAAGACACTTGCAAATTCTTCAAGGCTTATCATGATAACGGCACTGGAAAAAACAGAGATGACAGTTGGGGAGTTGGCTGAACTTCTGGATCTTCCAATTGCAAATGTAAGTCAACATTTAAAACTTTTAAGGGATAAAGATATTGTAAGTTTCAGAAAGGAGGGACAGAAGATATATTATTCTTTAAGTGATCCGAGACTTGTCGAAGCTTGTGATAAGATCAGAAACATAATTATTGATCTTTACAAAAAGAGAGGAAAAATAATTTCAGGAGAGATAAAAAGAGATGATCTTATATCCGAATAAAAGGGATTATATCTCATTGAGTTTTTTATGTAGTGATGGTTTGATTTTAAAGCAAGAAGGGATTTTTTTTACCCTATATTTGCAAACTTGCATATATATAGAAAAATTAAACAATAAAAAGGAGGATTAAAATGGAGAAGAAGTTATGTTTAGCCCTATTTTCAGGGAGTTTTGACAAGTTAACAGCTGCCGGAGTTATATTAAGCGGAGCCGCAGCCGATGATATGGATGTTGATATTTTTGTGCTTCTCATGGGAGCAAAGGCATTTAAAAAAGAAAATGCAGATAATGTTACAAATATGTCGGAATATCCGGAACTCCGGAAAGAGTTTACCGAATCATTAAAAAAACTGAATGTTAAACCGTGGCTGGAATTTTTCAGAGAAGCAAAGGAGATCACCAATTTGAAGATCCATATCTGCGGACTTGCCGGAAAAGTCTGGGGCGGTGAAAAGTTAGATGATTTTGTAGATATTGCAGATGATATCTGCGGAATAGGTGAATATATATCCTGTGCTCAGGAAGCAGATATCAATCTGTTTATTTAAAACAAAAAAGGAGATTATCATGTCTGAAGATCTAAAAAATTTAAATGTAGACAAGAGTGTTGATGCAAGAGGAACAGCATGCCCGGGACCGTTATTGGCTGCAAAAAAAGAGATAGCAAATATTAAATCCGGAGAGATCATGGAAGTACTCTCTGCCGATGAAGGTACTAAAAGGGATATTCCCAAATGGGCAAAAAAAAAGGGTCATGAATATCTGGGAACAGTTGAGGAGGATGGATATTTTAAAATATTCATAAAAAAAGGATAGTAATAATGGGAAAAGAAGCTAATTTACCGGATCCGAAAATATTAGTATTTTCAACGGAAAAAATATCAGATCCGGCAATTGATCTCGCCGGCCTTCTTAAAATTCATTATCCTTCAACTGTATTTACCATACCTGTTCCATGTTCCAGCGGGATAAAGCCGAGGTGGATATTATCTGCATTCCAAAATGGTTTTGACGGAGTCTTCATTGCTGCGGACGGGACAGATTGTCCATTTAGTGAAAAGTGTACGGAAAATACAGGAAAGATTGTATCAGACACTCATAAAATGATGAAGAAGAGAGGAATTAAACCGGAGAAATTGAAAATGGCGGCGATATGCTCTGTATGCTCGGAACCATTTGCCAGATATATGAACGGTTTTTTTAATGAGTTGAAAAAAGCCGGAGAAAATAAGGAATAAAAAATATGGAAATAAAAAGCAACGGGAAAAAAATGAAGTATGATGCCCTTGTGATCGGCGGAGGGATTGCCGGTGAAGAGACGGCACTTAATCTTGCCAAGATCGGATATCGTGTTGTTATAGTTGAAAAAGATTATTCAATCGGAGGCCATATGGTCCATTTGAGCAAAGTATTTCCTACACTTGATTGCTCTGCCTGTATATCAACTCCGAAAATGTCGGAAACATCAAGACATTCTAATATAAAGGTTCTAACCTATTCCGAAGTTGATTCGATAAAAAAGAGAGGGCAGATATTTGATGTGAAGGTTAAAAAAAAGCCAAGATATGTCAATGAGGATACATGCACCGGTTGTCAGCAGTGTGAAAATGTCTGCCCTGTTGTTGTAAGGGATCAATATCAGTATGATCTGGTCGGAAGAAAAGCTGTCTTTATTCCGTTTAGTATTGCATTGCCGAAAATTGCTGCTATTGATATTGATAATTGTATTCTTTGCGGAGCTTGTGAAAGGGTTTGTCCTGCCGATGCAATAGATTTTACTCAGGTAGAAGAGATTCTTGATATAGAGGTTAAAAGTGTTATTGTTGCTACCGGCTTTAACCTTTTTAACGCAGATAAACTTACTCGTTATGGATTCGGAAAGTTTAAAAATGTGATACATTCAATGCAGATGGAGCGGCAGCTTGTTCCTACCAGACCGTTTAATTCGGTTCTCCGGCCCGGAGACGGGAAGATCCCGGATAATATTGCATATGTTCTTTGTGCCGGATCGAGGGACAGATCTTTGGGAAATCCTATTTGTTCTCAAATATGCTGTATGTATTCAATAAAGCAGGCTCAATTACTGATGGGAGCGTTACCAATGGCAGATGTTACTCTCTACTATATTGATATCAGAGCTTATGGAAAGGGATTCTGTGAGTTTTATGAGCAGACAAAAAATATGGGAGTTGACTTTATCAAAGGGAAGATTGCGAATATTGAAGAGAAAGAAAATGGGAATCTTTTACTGCATTTTGAAGATGTGGAGAATGGAGGAAAACATAAAACAGCCGAACACGATATGGTTGTACTCTCTTTGGGGATAACGGCAAATAACGATGTGAAAAATGTCTTTAAGGATGAAGATATTCAACTCGATGATTATAACTATTTTAAACAGACGGACAGCCTTGTAAATCCTGCACTTACTTCGATAGAGGGAGTTTTTGTCGCCGGAACTGCAGCAGGTCCAATGGATATTCCCGATACAATTCTTTCTGCCGGAGGAGCATCATCCGAAGCGGCAAGTTATATAAGGAGTCTCAAATGAAGAGTAAGATAGGTGTATATATTTGTCAATGCGGCTCAAATATTTCAGATTATGTTGATGTTGATGCTGTTAACAGAGAGATAGAAAAGATTCCAGATATAACTATTTCAAAGGTTACAATGTTTGCATGTTCGGATTCAACGCAGAAAGAGATTGCCAATGACATTAAAGATAATCAACTTGAAGGAATTGTCGTTGCATCATGTTCACCCAAACTTCACACTGAAACTTTTAGAAATGTTGCAAAAAGGGCGGGGTTAAATCCATATAGATATTGTCAGGTTAATATTCGTGAACAGGATTCATGGGCTCATTCGGACAATCCTTTGGGAGCAACAAAAAAAGCGGTGAGAATGATAAGAGCAGGAATTGCAAAAGTAAGAAATTCGGAAGCGATGGAAACAATAACCATTCCCGCCGAAAAATCCGTTGCAATTATTGGTGCGGGTATTGCCGGACTTCGTTCATCTATTGAACTTGCGGATATGGGTAGTAATGTTTTTCTGATCGAAAAAGATCATTTTGTCGGAGGAAGGGTTACGGAATGGGAAAATCTTTGTACTGTTGATGAGTCCGGTTCGGAACTAGTCGCAAGGTTATATGAGGATATAAAAAAAAGAGATAATATTACTCTTTTTACAGGGGCGGAAATTTTGGGATTATCAGGAAGTGTGGGTAATTTCAATCTTAATTTGAAAATAAGACCGAGATATCTGAAAAGTTCCGCGGATAAAAAAAGGTTGAATGAGCTTATGGAAAAATGCAGTGAAAAAATTCCCGATGAATTTAATTATGAGCTTACTAAGAGAAAAGCAGTCTATAAAAAATATGATTCGGCTCTGCCTGATATTCCTGTTGTTGATAAGGAAAATATCGGAGAAGAGTTGCCATTGATCAAAGAGTATGATGACTGTATTGATCTCAATCAGAAAGATGAAAATATTTCAATAAAGGCAGGAGCTGCTATTCTGTGCACAGGGTTTGATCCTTATGAACCTAAAGAGGGTGAATTCGGTTATAAAAAGATTAAAAATGTTATTACTTTTCAACAGTTGAAAAGAGTGATCGAACTTAATCGGAAAGAGTTTAGTTATAAAGGAAAAGTAATAAAAAATATCGCATTTATCTATTGTGTAGGGAGCTGTGAAGTTAATGGCGAGAATACATACTGTTCAAGGTATTGCTGCACATGTGCTATTTCCACCTCAACATTTATCAAGGAGAAATATTCCGAAATCAATTCATTTCATCTTTACAGGCATATCAGAACATATGGCAAACAGGAAGTGATCTATGATAATGCTCTGAGAAAAGGTGATATATTTCTGAAATTTTCAGATGATGACCCTCCTGAAGTCTCCGAGGAAAACGGAGTTTTAACGGTGAAAATCAATGATAGGTTGACGGATGGAGAAAATATAGAATTAGAGCCTGATCTGGTGGTCCTTATTACCGGAATGGTTCCTCGAAAAGAGAGTAAGCATATTGGTGATATATTTAAGACTCCAATCGGAAGGGATCGTTTTTTTAATGAGGTTCATCCTAAATTGAGACCCGTTGAGACGGTTATAGACGGAGTTTTTATTGCAGGTACTTCTCAAAGTCCGAAAAGTATATCGGAGACGATGAAATCGGCACTTTCTGCAGCCTCTAAAGCCGATTCTCTTGTAAACAAAGGAGAAATAACTCTTGAACCGACAATTGCTGTCGTTGACAGAGAAGAGTGTGTCTGGTGCGGTAAATGTGATGAAATATGTCCTTTTGATGCAATATCTAAGGAGAAATATAAAAATGGAACTGTTGCTCTGGTCAACATTGCAACATGCAAAGGATGCGGGATGTGTGTCCCTGTTTGTGAGAAGGATGCAATCTATGTAAAAGGTTATTCCAATCAAGAGATTGAGGGAATGATCAGATCTATTGGAGAAGAGATCAAGGATGAAAATAATGGATAAAAACAAATCTGAAACATTTAAAAAATTGAGAGGTGTAAAAGAAGTTCCCGATAGTCTTAAAGAAGAGATGAAATTATTTAATAAGCAGAAAGGATTAATAAAAAAAACTCTTTTAACCGGACCGGAATCCATACCGATGATAGCGGAAAAGACAGGGATTTCTTCTGATGAGGTTATTTATATCTTGATGTCAATGTTAAAATTTGATGAGGTTGAAGTGGATAAAGTTGATGACATGGATGAATTTTTTCTTTATAGAATAAAATCGGAGATTAAAAATGGCGAAAATTAATCCGGAGTTTTCAAAAGAGATAAAAAAAATCGGAGGTTTCGATCTTAATGCCTGCGTTAACTGCGGGAATTGTACGGCTATCTGCCCTCTGTCCGATGAGGATAATTCATTCCCGAGAAAGATGGTCAGGGCGACCGTTCTCGGACTTGAAGATAAAATAACCGGATCGCTTGATCCCTGGCTCTGTTACTATTGCGGAGAGTGTTCCGATACATGTCCCAAGGAAGCAGATCCGGGTGCATTAATGATGGCCTTAAGAAGATATATGATTAGAAAATATTCATTCGGAAGAATAGCCGACCTGTTTATGGGAAGTTTATCTTCTATTTATACATGGATAGTGATTACTATCGGTCTTGTTTCACTTGTTTTTTTAAATGCTAATTTTTCCCCGGATATGAAAAATATTAAACCTTTATCATTTATAAGCTTGAATTTTCTTCATGATGTCGGGATAGCTATAATTATATTTGTCGGATTTTTTACAATCTCCAATGTTTATATAATGATAAGGAATGTAAAGGAATTTAATGTTAAAAAAGCCGGAATAAAAAAAATGACCGTCAATTTTTTCAAGACACTTATTTCTGATGTTTTTTTACATAAAGATTTTAAAAAATGTGATAACAGGAGTAGATATTTAAGCCATTTTTGTCTTTTTCTGGGATTTATGGGTCTGCTTTTAGCTACTATTCTTGCATTTGGTATCGATTTTTTATTGTCTCCGGAGTCTAATTTGAAAATTCTCCCGAAAGTCATCGGGATTTTCTCAGGAATTCCATTATTATACGGATCAATCTATTTTCTTATTCAGCGGCTATTTGTGAGAGATAATTATTCAAAATATTCTCATCAGACCGACTGGATGTTTTTGATTTTAATGTTTTTAGCGGGATTGACAGGATTTGTAATTGATGTTTTCAAAACTTTGGATATGTTCTGGTCCTATTATATATTTTTTGCAGTTCATATTGTTATAGCTTTGGAGCTTATGATTATTTTTCCTTTCACAAAATTTTCGCATGCGGTTTACAGACCTTTGGCAGCGTGGATGTCAAAGTTAATAAGAGACAGTAAATAGTACGTTATTTTTTATTTTTGTAGTTAAAGTTTTTTACTGCAAGTTCGGCAATTTGTTTTCCGATGCTAATCGATGCGGTTGCAACGGGAGAAGGTGAATTAAGGAGAATAGATATTAATTGTTTTCCGTTTGTTCTATTCCGAGGCGTTTCATTTTTTTATGAAGACCCTGGTAGGTCATGTTTAATGCTAATGCTGTTTTTGATTTATTCCAACCGTTTTCTTTCAGCATTTTTATAATGAAAGTTTTTTCAGAACCTGATTCGCCTTTGGCGACAGATTCAAATATATTTTTATCGGTCTCTATTGATTTCTCTTCTCGTATCTCTTCGGAAATAAGGTCATATCCTATATTTTCTTTTTCATCTACAAGATTAACAAGCCTCATAATCTCATTCTCCAGTTGCCTTACATTTCCCGGCCAGTCATATGCTGTGAGAGTTCTAAAAGCTTTAACGGAAAAACCCTTTATCTTTTTATTTATCTGCTCGGAATATTTTTGTGTAAAAAAATCTATCAGTAGTGGAATATCTTCTCTTCTATTACGCAAAGGAGGAATTGATATTTTATGGTGAACTAAGCGGTAGTAAAGGTCATTTCTGAACAGTTTTTCCTTGATCAATTCACTCAGCACTCTGTTTGTCAGTGATATTATTCTCAAATCTATTTTAATAGGGACTGTTCCGCCGACTCTGTAAAACTCTTTCTCCTGAAGTACACGTAAAAGCTTTGCCTGGAGATTGACGGGCATATCTCCAATCTCATCGAGGAGAAGCGTTCCTCCGGAAGCCAGCTCAAGTTTCCCCTTCCTTTTTTCGAAAGCACCTGTATATGCACCTTTTTCCGTTCCGAACAGTTCTGATTCGAGAAGTGTTTCAGGAATTGCAGCACAATTTATAGCGATAAAACTCTCTTTTTCTCTTTTTGATTTATTATGGATCAATCTGGCAAATAACTCTTTCCCTGTTCCGCTTTCTCCTTCAATTAGTATGAATACATCACTTTTTGCGATTTTTGAAGTTTGATCAATAATATTTTTCATATATCTGTTTGCACAGATGATCTTTTCGGAATTATTCACTGAATAATTATTGACCTTATTGATCATTGTTTTCTTGTTATTAAAAAAATGTGAAGCGATTGTCAGCTCATATGCCAATGTTTTTAAAAATCTTTCTATATTTTTTTCTTCTCTTTTTTCGGAATTCAACGGGAAATATAGAAAAGCAGAGTTAATACCTTCAGGTTCTTTTACGGGATAAGAGTAAAATTTTTGTTTTTTCCCCGGGATCGATGTGAACAAATTCGGCTTTGAAAAGATACTCTTTTCTTTTTTTACAACAATATCTGTGAGCTCCATGGTGCCTTTAAAATTTTCAATTGAAAATATGACATTTATATCTTCGTTATCTTTTGTTATATATACCAGAGAACCGAATCCGTTTATATTTGATGTATATGTGGATATCTGAGATAAAATGTATGAAAAGTTTTCACCCTTCATCATCAGCAATCCGATATGTTTTAATATTTCCGAATAGATATCACTCCTGTATTTTGTTTTACTATCGCTCTCATTTGAAAAATTTTTATTGATCAGTTCAAAAACAGGATGAAGCTCTTTTGCCGTTTTAAATTCCTCTATATCACCATCTCTGAGAAAAAATTCTATACCTCCCAAGTTGAAGGAGTCACCAATCTTAAGTTCGGATTCATTCACCAATTTTCCCCCGACATAGGTTCCGTTGGTCGATCCGGTATCCATAATAATAGTTTGCAATCCGTTTTTAATTATTGCATGTACTCTTGATATAAAATCGAAATCCAGAACTATATCATTATCGGATTTTCTTCCAATGCTAATCTCAGGTTTGTTTAGAGGAAATTTCTTAATAAATCCATCTTTAAAGTATAAAATATATTTCATGAACTAATAATAAGTAAATATTTAATTAAAATCAAGTGAAATTGGAATACTTTTTATAAACACAGTTTATATGGTTTATAGACTAAGTTTATACAAACTCTATGCGATTTAATTAGTGATAATATATTTTCGTTAAAATGTAAAATAATTGTACAACAATATAGGTGTTATGAGAAAGTTTTAATGTTTTTTGCGTTATTCTTATATAGTTGGAATTGATATTGCATTGTAATATTAACTTTATTCAAATAGGTGCCAGAGATGGGAAGGGTTTTTTTAAGTGCATTTATATTAAGGGGGGAGGGAAAGGAAAGTTTCACTTAATATCAAAAATAAAACCCTTCCCGTCGAATGCTATCTTTACGGTAGAATCCTGAAATAATTTCCCAGACAGTATCAAATTCGAAAGTTTGTCCTGAATCTCTTTCTGGATAACTCTTTTTAAAGGTCTTGCTCCAAGAACCGGATTAAATCCGAGTTTTGAAAGTTGTTCTATTGCCGAATCGTCTATTGTCATTGTTATTTTATTGGGAATTAACATCTCTGATATTTTTTCCATTTCAAGTTTTGCTATTTTCTTTATAGATTCGCGATCAAGGGGTTTGAATGTAATTATCTCGTCTATCCTGTTTAAAAATTCAGGTTTAAAGTATTTGTAGAGAAGGTCGTCAATCTTATTTTTTATCTCATCGTAATTGTTATTATTCTGTATGATCTCCGATCCGAGATTTGATGTCATTATTATTATTGTATTTGAAAAGTTTACGGTTTTTCCCTTCCCATCGGTAAGTCTTCCGTCATCAAGGAGTTGAAGAAGAATATTGAAAACATCAGAGTGGGCTTTTTCTATCTCATCAAGAAGTATCAGTGAATAAGGGCGTCTTTTCACAGCCTCTGTAAGCTGACCTCCTTCATCATATCCGACATATCCCGGGGGTGAGCCAATTAATTTTGCAACCGAATGCTTCTCCATAAATTCCGACATATCAATCCTGATCATCGATTTTTCACTATTGAAAATAAATTCCCCGAGAGCTTTTGCAAGCTCTGTTTTTCCTACACCGGTCGGTCCCATAAACATAAATGAACCAATCGGTTTGCCCGGAGCACTAAGTCCCGCTTTTGATCTTCTGATCACATTTGAAACTGCAGTAACGGCTTCATCCTGACCGACAACTCTTTTGCGAATTATTTCCTCCATCCTCAACAGTTTATCTTTCTCTCCGCTTAATAGTTTTGAAATAGGAATGCCCGTCCATTTGGATACAACTTCTGCAATATCTTCTTCCGTTATCTCTTCAGTAAGAATTTTTTTGGTTTTTTGAAGTTCTTCAAGTTCCGTTTGAATATTTTCAATTTCCCTTTGGATATTAGGAATATCACCATACTGAATTTGTGAAGCCAGCTCGTAATCATTTCTTCTTTCCGCATCTTTTTTTCTGTTACCGAGTTTGTCCAACTCCTCTTTTTTATCTCTCAACTTTGCAATCAGATTTTTTTCCTTATTCCAGTGATCCTTGATTTTATCTCTTTTTATTTTAAGATCTTCGAGTTCATCTATGAGAAGTTTGATTTTTTCTCTTGAATCTTTGCTGTCTTCTCTTTTTAAAGCTTCTCTCTCTATCTCCATCTGCATTATTTTTCTCTCAAATTCATCGAGTTCTTCAGGCATTGAATCCATTTCGATCCTGAGTTTAGATGAAGCTTCATCCATTAAATCAATAGCTTTGTCAGGCAAAAATCTATCTGTTATATATCTTTGAGAAAGAGTTGCGGCTGCAATAAGTGCAGCATCAGTTATCTTTATACCGTGGTGTATCTCATATTTTTCTTTAATCCCTCTAAGGATTGATATAGATTCTTCAACGGACGGTTCCTTTACAAAAACCGGTTGGAAACGTCTTTCAAGAGCCGGGTCCTTTTCAATATATTTTTTATACTCTTTCAAAGTAGTTGCACCTATTGATCTGAGCTCTCCTCTCGCAAGCGGAGGTTTAAGCATATTTGATGCGTCAACAGAGCCTTCCGAAGCACCTGCTCCGACTATTGTATGGAGTTCATCCATAAAAAGGATTATTTTTCCGTCTGAATTTAATACTTCTTTAATAACAGCTTTAAGTCTGTCCTCAAATTCACCGCGATATTTTGCTCCGGCAAGAAGACTCCCGATATCAAGAGCAATGATTTTCTTCTCTTTTAAGATCTCGGGAACATCTCCCTGGACTATCCTTAGTGCAAGACCTTCAACTATTGCCGTTTTACCCACACCTGCTTCCCCTATTAGAACCGGATTATTCTTGGTTCTCCTGACAAGCACCTGCATTACTCTTCTTATTTCGTCATCTCTTCCGATAACCGGGTCGATCTTACCATCTCTTGCCATCTCAACAAGATCTTTCCCATATTTTGAAAGCGGCTGAACTTTATCTTCAGGATTCGGATCGGTTACTTTCATTGATCCGCGTACGGTCATAAGAACCTTTAAAAAATTTACCTCATCTATTCCCATATTTGAGAAAAAAGAGGCAATATTACCACCTGATTGAAGAATGGCAAGAAAGATGTGTTCGGTTGAGACATAATCATCCTTAAACTTTTTAATTATTTTAATCGATTCATTAAAGATCTTTGATAGTTCTTTTCCAATGTACTGATCTGCTCCTTCAACTTTTGGAAACCGTTCTATCTCTTTTCTCAGGGCAAAAAGGATTTTATTAATGTCAACCCCTATCTTTTTTATAACCTCGGTTACTATATTTTCATCATCCTGCAATAGAGCTAATGCAAGATGGTATCCGGAAACTTCCTGATTTCCATTTTCCCTTGCTATCTCAATACTTCCGTCAATTGCCTCATTAACTTTAAGTGTAAACTGTTCTCTGTTCATTATTACCTCCTCATAAATATTTTAAATCATTATTCATAACTTTCAATTCTTTTATAAAAAATAATTCCCCATACAATTTCACAAAAATTCTATATAAATCTGTGAATTTATGTTTTTTTATTATAATATCAAAAATGCGGGTTTTCTACTTAAAAAAAAACAATTTTAAAAAACAGAAAAAGAAATGAGTGAATATTTAGAAAAATTAAGAGCTGAAAATTTAATAACAGATGAATTTTCCGAGTTTGAGAACAGGTCAATTGCTTCCGGAAAATTATTTTTTATTGCCAGACCGAAAGAACCTTATGCAGGAATTTTAGATTTCTTTTTATCATTACAATTAAAAAAAATTATTCCTCAAGATTCGGAATCAAAGATCCTTATTCCCTATATTTTAATTGTTGAGTCTATTAATGAAGCGGTGGAATTAAGTAAAAAAAGTGATTCCGGTGCTGTGATCCTAAAAAGCGGCAGGGTAATAATTTGGGGAAAAGGGAAAAGTATAATACTTGCGGTGATGTATGGAGCGGTCTGTAATGCACTTTTTATAAAATTTTTTTCGTTAATGCTGGATAAAAAAAGAAAAAATAACTTAGGTGGATCGGATCTGAAAATAGTGGATACAGTAAGAGGCAAGCTTGCAAAATATTCCTTAATTAACTTAAGTTTGATGCAAGGACCTTTTAAAACTGAAACTGAAATTATAGAGGGAATTAAGATTGCAGGTAAGGAACTTGTAACTTCAGGACTTGTCAATTCTTTTTTCGGAAATATCTCATATAGATTTAGAGAGAAAATTTATATAAGTAAGACCGGTGCTTTTCTGGATTCACTTGATAACGGAATCGTGGAATGCAATATCAAGGGAAATAATGTGTGTGTGGAAAATGCTTCGAGTGAATTCCCATCTCATCTAAAGATATATAAGATGACAGGATACGGATCAATTATTCACGGACATCCTCCGTTTACGGTAATTCTTTCAATGGATTGTAATATCAAAGAGTGTCAAAAAAGTAAGAGATGTTTTTATACATGCAATTATGAAAGAGAAATATCAGGTATTCCGATAGTTTCGGGGAAAACGGGAAGCGGGAGATACGGACTGGATAGAGTATTACCTGATAAAATCAACAGAGTTGGAAAAGCGATTGTTTACGGGCATGGAGTTTTTATTGCAGGGAAAGAAGATTTCAGAGAAGCTGTTTCCGAGATGAGAAGAATAGAGGAGATGTGTAAAGAGGAATATTTTAAAAAATTCTAATTAGCGAGTCTGACCTCTTTTATCTCCGGAATTTCAGCAATTATTGCCTGTTCTACATAACCTTTAATTGTCATTGTACTCATTGGACAGCCGTTGCATGCACCGGTAAGGTTAACAAGAACAACTCCTTCGTCTTCGAGTACTTCTACGAGGTCAATTCCGCCCCCGTCCGCTTCAAGAGCGGGTCTTACATTTGCGATTATTTTATCTACTTTTTCTGTTAAATTCATTTTTTCTCCTTTAAATATACTTAAGCATTTCATCGAGAGATCTTACAGCTTGTTTTGCAATTCTCTCATCTATTTCTATTTTATACTGATCGTTTGCAAGAGCCAGATATACATCATTAAGTGATGTTCTTTTCATATTCTGGCACAATTTCGGAAGGAATGCAGGATAGAATTCTTTCCCGGGGTTCTCCCTCTTCATTCTTTCGAGCAGTCCCTGTTCAGTTCCTACAATAAATTCCTTTCCGTCCGATCCGGCGACATGTTTCAGCATTCCTCCGGTTGAGAGGACTTGGTCGGCTAATTCTATAACTTCCATCCTGTTTTCGGGATGAACAATGATCTCGGCTTCAAGATGATCTCTTTTGGTGGACTCTATCTCTTCTTTCTTTATCCGGTTGTGAACATAACAGTAGCCTTCAAATAGAATTATTTTTTTTTCCGGAACTTTTGTCTGAACATATGCTCCGAGATTTCTGTCGGGAACAAATATTATCTCGTCCGAATCTATATTGGAAACCACTTTTACTGCATTTGATGATGTGCAGCATGCATCACTTTCCGCCTTTATCTCAACGGTAGAGTTAACGTAAGTTACGACTTTTGCATTAGGATGTCTTTTTTTCAGATATCTAAGGTCGTCAACCGTAAGCATATCTGCCATCGGACATCCGGCATCAAGACGGGGAAGAAGAACTGTTTTATCGGGAGAGAGGACTTTTGCTGTCTCAGCCATAAATTTTACTCCGCAAAAAACAATTACAGGATTGTCGATCTCAGCGGCAAGGCGGCTTAATTGAAGAGAATCTCCAAGATGATCTGCAATAAGCTGAACTTCATTTACCTGATAATTATGAGCAAGAATAACTGCATTTTTTTCTTTTTTTAATTCTAATATTTTTTCT
>Ga0256846_1000227_pt1 | contig 24207 bp, 17 predicted proteins | sample TevniametaG_FD_189098 | JGI IMG/M metagenome (GOLD analysis project Ga0256846, IMG submission 189098) | Tube worm associated microbial communities from hydrothermal vent at the East Pacific Rise, Pacific Ocean - Tevnia | ecosystem: Host-associated > Annelida > Integument > Unclassified ...
CGGATACGCCCAATATGACAACCCCATATTATACATATCTGTAAACTCAAATGTATAACAACCCTGCGGAACATTCAAAGTATCTTTGTAAACTGTGTTTGAGGCAAGTCCTGATTTGCTGAAAACAACCTTACCTTGCAAATCTTTAATTTCAAAAGTATAATGCTGTGGTCTATTGTTTGTTTTGTACACGATAATAATTTTTTCGGGCAATAAGTCCGGCATATTGAAATGAGATAAATAGATACTATTCTTAGGATAGTCATCATCACTACCATCTGCTTTGAATACGGTAACAGTAAACGCATGCTCTTTATCGCCAATCCAGAATTCGCTACCGGATATTGGCAAACTGACAGTCATCATTTCGTTCGGTAAAATTTCACCCGTCCAATTATAAGTTTCCTCTATTCCGCCGGATACTTTATATTTAAATGTAAGAGCGGCAATCTTATTTCTTCCGTTATTTCGGACAACAACGAGCGGATTTGTACAAATGGGATTTTTTCGGGAATAATATGGATTATTGCTCGGCATAACAACATTGTAAATTTCCGCATCATTCTCAAACTTAAAATCACCATACTCAATTAATTGCATAGCAGTATAATAATACCCGTCCCCCATACCGAGATTATCCTGTGGTACCGGCGTTATCTCATAATCAAGTTTAACTGAATTACCTTTAATATATTTTGTCAATTCAAAATTATGGTCTTTGACCAAATCGCCGGGGCACCAGCCTTCACGTGAACCGGGCCAAGTTCCACCCTGCGGATAGACAGGGTTCAAAGCACAATCATGAGTCTGCCAAATATGCCATTCGGCAATTTGCTTGCCGTTTACTTTTAAATAATGAGTATTATTTTTCCATTCACAGCAGTGTGGAGATTTTCCGTTATTACTGTTATGCCCGTGTCCGGTCAATCTGGTTACCATTTTGAATTGCTTGGCATTTGGATTGAGCGATATTTCGACTTCGCTCAATTTTGTATCGGCTGATAACTCTTTATATTTATACCAACGAGTATCACCCCATACTTTTTTAATATCAATAACATCACGCGGTGTAGTACCTTTGATAAATAGGAATTTCAAATCAATTAATTCCTGTAAGTTACCGCTTGATAAATCTACCTTGCCTTGTAGAAGAGGGGCGTAATCAGTTACATCATAAGCCCAAGTAAAGCCGTCAGGTCCCAAGTCGAGATTAATACCATAAGGAGTGATGTATCTTCCTATTTCATATTTATCAATAATCTCGAAAGGTAACCCGTAATAAGAGAACTTGCTATTGATAATAGTTTTGTCAGGAGCGAGCAATGTTGAGTCAATCTTTTTTCCATCCTTATCGTATTTATATGAATATCCAGCCGCCCAAGCATAAGTAATATTATCAATTACCGGTCTATGGTTGCTTGCTTTATATTTAACAATTGAAATAGGTTCATTATCAATAGTATCTTCAATAATAATTGATTTTATGTGTGTTGTGTAATCGCCTCTGAAAAATTTCATAATAGGTATTTTTGTCATTGTCTCAATACCTGTCTTCAAGGTCATAGGCGATTGCAATTTCCAAGCAGGACACCCGATAAGAGTTCCGGGATAATTACCTTTTGCTTCATCATCAGCAATATTGCCATTGTTTTTATCGAAGGAATAATATGCAACAAGATTTGTATAATCGGGATGGATGTTACTAAGTTTCCTGTTAAACCAATTTTTAATCACATCAGCCGGAACAGCATCTTTCCAAATACGAATTTCATCTAATCCGCCTTTGAGTGTCTGATTTTTAGAACCAATACCGGAGAAAGAAAGCTGATTAAAAGTAGCATCTGTTTTTTTCGGAATATCTCCACTATATACCAATCCCTTCGGTTTACCATCAATATATAATTTTAATTTTTCATTATTTGCGGACTTAGTTCCATCATAGACCATAGCAATATGGTGCCATTCATTCAAGGAAATAGCACCCTGAACATTCCCGTGAGTATTGTCGGGATTTCTTAAAATACAGTATATCTGCCCTACTTTGTCACCAAGTACAAGAGTAGTTTTATTAGTACCAAACAAACGATTCCAAGCCTGCCAAGAATGAACATTGACCCAGCCTTCAATTGTTAGTTTTTCAGCTCCGAAGAATTCATTCATTTTATTTCTGATGATAACAGCATCATTCTTGCCGTCAAAATACAGGAATTTATCAGATTCTTTTGACTGAATGGCATTATCGGCGGCAAATGCATCAAGAACCGGTGCAGTTCCTGATAATGTTTGATATGAAATATCAAACATAATGCTGGAAAAGCCTGTCCATCTGTATGGTTTATCAAATTTAATTTCCGCCCAACCGGCTTTATTGAAGGTAATATCCGCATAAAATACAGTATTAAAACCATTATTAACAAAACCAGTTAGTTGTGCCGCTGTACCGTTCCTGACACGAATTGCCATACGTAGTACAGCATCGCCGGGTTGTTTTACTTTAAAAGCAATTTTATCAATATTCCCTCTTTTGAAACCCATTTGTTTTAATTTTTTAGAAGCCAGAACGAACTGTATTCTACGAACATTACCGTTAAAAGCCAAATCGGAATTTGCTGTTCCAATATCAAAAAATTCTTCGCCTGTAACATTATCTACAATAGTCTTTACATATTCTTTTTGATAAATCGACTTTGATTTGACACTAATATATTTTATTGTGTCAGGCGCTTCCCAACCGAGTTTATATAATGGATATTCTTCCTTTGTCGAATCCATTTTACCGGTCGCTTTATATACCATGGTTCTTGTCAGATAGTCCCACTCCCCACAAGCAAAGCGGTCACGCGCTGTTCTCGGGTCGCACTTCAAGGTGTGAAGCATTAATATTTTTCTAAATTGCTTTGTATCTTCCGGGAATTGGAAAACTCCGCGTCTTTTCTTAATCATATCATAAGTAAATGTTTGGACAACTACTGTGTCCTGTGCAAGCAGTAAAGCGCCAAAAAAGAATACAAAGAGTGTTGTGTAAAATTTTCGTACCATCATTATTCCTATTTGTTTTAACTAATATAAAGTATAGATTTATAAGTTAAAAAAAATAATGCAAATCAACAAAAAAAAAGGCTACCTTGCGGCAGCCTTTTCACCCCAAAAATATTGAAACTTAACCCTCAATTGTAAAGTCTTTCAAGCAGGGATTTTTTGAATTTTTCAGCCATTGCAAGAAGATTCTCTTCTGTTGTGGTGTCAGAATACTATATAATCTATGTAGCATTCTCTTGTAGCAATTACAAAGAGCTTCTTTATCTATCAATTCGTCCATAGATTTTTTAACCTTAACATATAATTCTCTAAGGAGCTTAACAGCTTCTTTACGGTCAATATCTCCGGCTCTGAATTTCTTGATAATATCTCGTCTTACCGAACGCGATCTTGTCATAATTTCTTTTCTCTGCTCGGAATTATCCTTAACGATATCTTTGATACAGTCGCGATAACTAATAATGATTTTGCGGAATTCTACTCTTTGCTCTTTTGTCAGATGTAGTTTTCTAAGCAAAATACGAAGTTCAAAACCCGAACCATGGCGTCTTTTTATGCAACGGCGTCTTTTCTCACGGTCTTTTTTGTCGCGACGTCTATCTTCTCTTTGAAATTCCGGATAGATATCAATATCATTTACATCTAATCCGCCTTCGATAGTAAATTCATTAGCATCGAAATACGGCATATCCTCATCAGGCAAAACCTGAGTCATATTATAGTCTTTATGCTCATTATCCCAAGGATTATCGCCCCCTTTATTACAAGCATTTAATCCAATCAATAATCCTATTGCTATGATTGCCAGTGAAAGAAATGATTTTTTCATAGTAGTACCTCAAAAGTATTTGAAAAGTTATTATTATTCTGATTTCAATAACATATACACCGTTTATGTTTTTTTGTTAGGAAAAAAATAAATTCAACTACTTATTCGACATTTTAAATAATGGTATATTAATTGCTAGTATAATTATGATGGATAAACTAAAATTATTAATAATAGATGATGACGTCCACTTTCTTGATAATTTAGCTGATATATTAATATATCGCAACTATGATGTCAAGAAAGCACGCAACGGAAATGACGGCTTAACAATTGCAAAAGAATTCCTGCCGGATTTGATTCTTTGCGATGTCTCTATGCCCGAACTTGACGGTTATCAGTTACTTGAAAAATTGAAAAAGAATAACACTACGTTCAATATTCCGTTTATTTTCTTAACAGGCAAAGCGGATACAACAGAGTTGAGACATGGTATGGAACTTGGCGCCGATGATTATTTAACCAAGCCCGTCAAAACTCCCGAACTTCTCAGAGCAATTGAAACCCGATTGGATAAACATCAAAAAGAAACCGGTTATTACGAGAATAGATTATTAAACATTAAAAAAGTTGTTTCTACTACTCTACCCCATGAATTGCGTTCACCATTGAATATTATTCTAGGCTTTTCGCAACTCATCAGTTCTCATTATGATGATTTCGATAAAACCGAAATATTAGGAATGCTGGGTAATATTGAAAATTCCGGCAAGAAATTATTACGCCTAATCACTAATTATAATTTCTATAACAGACTTGTCAATGTTCCTGAATCATTTTTAAACTCGGGGAAACAAAATGTCATTTATTCGAGTATGATTCTTGATGCAATCCCGCAAGAAATTGCGGCTAGATATGAACGGATTAACGATTTGAAAATGGAAGCGGCAAATGCTAGCGTGAAAATCACAAATGAATGCTTTATTAAATTAGTTGAAGAATTGACTGATAATGCGTTCAAGTTCTCCCCAAAAGATACACCTGTTACTATTAAATCAATCATTACAGAAGATAAATATATTTTACAGTTCATTGATAAAGGTACCGAAATAAACGAAGAACAGTTTTTGAAAATCGGTGCTTTCGAACAGTTCGGTAGAGACGAAAAAGAACAACAAGGTGCAGGTATGGGGCTTGCTATTGTTTCGCAAATTGTAAATCTGTGGAATGGGAAATTGGAAATAACTACAAAACCCGATGGTATTACAATATTCCAAATTACCCTGCCACTCAGCGATGAGGATATAAAAATATAATTTATTTCTTGTCGGAAATAATTTTCATTACTTTATGTCTCCATTCCACCGGGATTGTAGAGTTGGAAATTGCACTATGTAACATCTTTAAATATTTCATTTGTCCGGCATAGTATTTAATAGCCTCCACAGCTACATTGCGTAATTTATAATTCCAATAACTTGCCGCCGCAAAGAGAGATTTAATATAATCATAATCCAAATAATTTAATTTGCGTAATGTGCGAATTGCATTTATTCTTGTCTCGAAATCATAAGCATCACTTGCATAGCCGAGAAGTTCTTTCAAGAATTCTTCTTTTCCGTCAAGGATTGATAATTCGAGCCATTTCATTCTAATATTTTTCCCTCGCCACCCAACTTTATTCTCTGTCATATTTAAATAAATATTTAATTTATTCGGGTACGCATTGGCAAGATTTGCAAGAGCAAGTTCTACATTTTCATAAGAAATATCATTAAGCAAAGACATATACGGCTTTCTCAATTCCACATGAATATCTTTGATATAAGTAAGTACAGCATAGCGAACAAGAGCATCATTATCATATATTGCTTTTTTAATAATCATCAGAGGAGTATCATCACTCATATCAAAAGAACGAGTTGTAGGTAGTGTGCCGTTTGCAAACTCCTTGCCGATTTGTCTAATTATCTCCCCTTTTGTAAGGTGAAATGTTTCCTTGTCAAAAACTTTCTTCAATAAATCAATCTTCTTATTCAAATCATAGGCACCTAATCCTAAGAGTGCGTCGTAACGAGCAATCATATCTGGCGCCATTAATGCTTGGGCGGCAAGTTCCGCATAATCCTTTTTGAACGTTACTCTTTTCAGAATTCTATTATGTGGGTCGAAGAGAACAAAAGCAATATTTCTTCGGCGCGGATTAGGGACTTTAATGATATTAATATCATTCTCAACCCAAGCCCTTATACTATCCGATGAACCGTCCCTGTAGTAAACGTTCAATTCAACCGGCATTTTGAAATTTTTCACTAACTCGTTTTTTTTATGAATTTGCTCTACCCTAACGAGTGTGAACCGTTTACCCGAGTTATCATCGGAAATATCATAGGAAACCTTATAATGCGGTTCACCACCACGATAGAGCCATTCCTCAAAGAACCAATCAAGATTCATTCCGGTTGCTCTGTAAATAGCACGCAATAAATCATTTGTTTCTACATATTCATAATGATGTTCTGTTAAATATCTTTTTATTGACATTTTAAAATATTCATCGCCAAGTACATATCTTAGCATATCAAGAACGAGTGAACCCTTTTGATAAATCCTGAATGTTCCGGCACGGCTCGAAGCAATAGGATTGCTATTCTTTGCGGCAATAGAAAAAGTCTTTTTAATTTCGTTTAATTTATCATTCTGATAATAATCTTCACCGAAAATATGCCGCTCGAACATTTTTGCCCAAAATGTAGCAAAACTCTCCGTTAGCCACCCATCTCGGGGTGTAAGATGTGAAACATAATTGCCGAACCATTGATGGGCTAATTCATGAGCATTGACATTGATATAATTCCGTTGCCAATAAGCACCGCTATCAATTAACATATAATCGCCGAAAATAGTCGATGTAGTAGTCTCCATTGCGCCAAACAAATAATCTGCAACCGGTGCCTGACGGTACATTTCCCAAGGATAGGACAAGCCCATTTCTTTTTCAAAGAAATCAATCATTTCAGTAGAATAGCGGTAAGTCGTCTCGAAGCGAGATTCGTATTCGGGATAAAACCATAATTCTTCGCTTACCCCACTTTTGCTTTTTAGAGTTCTGCTTGCATATTGTCCGACAACAAGAGCAGTAGAGAAAAACGGGTGGTTATGTCCCATACGATAGTGCCAAGTCTTTGTTCCGTCAGCATTATCTTTGACACTTACCCTAACTCCATTTGAGTAAACCTTATAATGCTTATCGAATGTAATGTGCAGAGTAACTAACAATCTGTCATCAATGAAAGGCAACCAGCCATGCGGTCTGTGCGCCCATATTTGCTTACGCAATTCACCTTTCTCTACATTCCACCCTACGAAATACGGATTGCCGTCTTCGGGCGATACAGTGTAATTGAAAGTAATCAAATAATCTTTATCAATAGTTAGTTTCTCTTTCGGATAGATTACAACATATTTTCCGCTGACAGAATATTCAATTGGGACTCCGGTAATATTGATAGATTGAAATTGAAAATCCGGAGCATAGAATAATATTGAATCAGTATTTATGCGTTTCGTTCTAAAAGTAAAAATTGTTTTGGCAATTACCTTGTTTTTCTTCGGCTCGAATTTCACAAAAGCATCAAGATGAATTAAATCAATAATTAACTCGACAGGTTTTGTGTTCGGGTCATAAAAATAAGTAGTAGTCTGCGACTGCGCAAACGAGTACGTTACAAAGTAAATAAATAAACAAGCTACAATAATCTTAGTCTTCATATCTTAAAATAAATTTAGTTATGATTTTTTCTGAATAATAAGTCCCAGTGATGTAGCAACAAATAATTTCCAATGCGATGAGATTAACAATTTGAGATGATTCTCTTTCCTATATGGCGGAATATGAATGAGCCAATCGTGTAATGAGTTGCCCTTGTTGAAATTAACGATAATTTTATGCCCTTCGGCTGTCAAGCGTCTTTCTAACTCTCGAATATCCGTTTCGCGAAAGAAAACCGTCAGACCATCTTTAACTGTTAGTTTCTTTGATAAGGTGAATTCGGTTGTGTGGACAGCAATACCACCGGGTTTCAAGGTTTTCAGACTGTTGAAAATAAAATCAGTGCATAATTCCATATTCCCGAGATGTTCCAAAGAAGAAGATGACCAATTAAAATCATAGTCCCGCAAATCGTCCGGGATATTGTTCATATCAACATCTCTGAACGAAACAAGTTTATGAAATTGTTCGGTTTCACAAATGCCCCAACGATTCAATGTTTGTAGTTCTGTGGCAACATTTCTGCCTTTAATCCAGCCACGGTCGTTTTTCTTTTCAATATTAATCTCAGTAGCAGTAAGCTCTACCCCATATTTTGCTAATACTGCGGGAATTGGCTCGCTACCGACACCGAAACCCAAGCCTCGCTTTCCGGCTTGGAGCATTCCGTTTTCCTTCAATGCTTGCAAAATAAAAACATACTCCCACTGTTGACGATTGTGATGATTTCCTTCTTTGATTTCCTCCAACCATCTATCGTAAACCGGTTCGTTTGTTTGCTTGTATGTTACTAACTGCGAAGTTAAATCGGTCATTCCCGATACTTTATTTATAATAGGCATAATTATACTCGTTTTTATCATTTACGAATATAACAAGTTAAAAAAAACATAGAATTAAAAAAAATTTGATAAATTATATTTATGTAGTTGCGAAATTATAAAAACGGAAATATGCCATTTATTGAATACGATAACAAAAAAGTTTATCACAACAGCGAAGGAAGCGGCAATCCACTATTGCTCTTACATGGTAATGTCGTCTCGTCCCTTATGTTCAAGCAAGAAATTGAATTTTACAAAGATTTTTTTCAAGTAATATATTTCGACTATCCCGGACATGGCAGGTCTGAACGTCTAAATATGTTTTCCGATGATTTCTGGTACTATAATGCAGGTGCGGCAAAAGCAGTATTAGATGAGTATGATGTAGGAAATATTTCAATCATCGGAACAAGTGGCGGTGCTGTTGTCGGGCTTAATCTTGCCGGACTAATTCCAAATAATATTTCGGATATGATTGTCGATAGTTTTTTCGGGCTTCGGCTTTTCAAGGTAGATGCTGATAAAATTATTAGTAAACGCACAAGAGCAAAAAAGGATTTAATGACATCATCGTTTTGGAAATATATGCATGGTGATGATTGGGAAAGTATAATTGATAATGATTTCGATATGACGAGGCGAACAGTTGCACACGGCAGACCGAGTATCTTAACCGATTTAACGAAAATTAATTTTCCGGTACTTGCCACTGCGAGCCGCCAAGATGAATTAATTGATAATATCGAAGAGAGAACATTGGAAGTTATAGATTTGATACCCGATGGAAGAGCAATATTTTTTGATGAAGGCAAACACCCGTTTATGATAACAATGCGAGAAAAATTTAGAGAAATTGCAATGAATTTTCTCACTTCCGATTAGATTATTTGCAAAATTTGATTAAATTTGTGTTTGCAAGCAATTACTATTTTCTTTCTATGAATAATAACAAAATTTCATTATCGCTTTTCTTTGATGTTCAGAGAACCTATGCCGCCCTTACTCGAAATAATGACGGCACAAGGGAATTATTGTATATCAATTCCACAGAGCATTCCATATCGAATGCGAATCTCTCTGAAGGATTGAATAGTGCGGGTGTCGAGGAATTTAAAGCACTCTTAAATAATATTGATTCCATTCCCGATGAAATCTCCATTACACTACCTAATTCAAATTTTGTTGTAACCCAAATTCCGTATCGGGACGCAATGACAGGCGATGAACTGAAAGAATTAATAGGACTGGAAATAAAACATCATTTTGAGAATAGTGATATATTCAAACTCAATTGCATATTAACACCATTTTTCGATAATAAAAAGTCCGGCGATTATATTTTCCTGACTTTATTTGAAAAAACAATAAATAGTATAATTAATGATTTATTCCCAAGCGGGCGAATAGTTACCGGCATACAAACAAGTCAATTTGCCACCCTCAATTCATTTATATATAATTATCCCGAATTGAATGATAGCAGTGTTATTCTATTCGGTATATATGAAAACGAAATTGAAATAGCACTAATGCAACAAGGTAAGCCCGTAACAATTTATTACAAATTATATTCCACTCCAAATGATTTATTGCAGACGGTTATTTCCGAATATAATAATTTAAGCAATGAGTTTTCTGGTGCTCAATACAGAGTATTTACCTATGGAAATAAATTGAACGCCGGTATTTTGGAAAAATTGGATTTGAGCATTGGCAAGAGCAATGTCAGCAGACTGAACGCATTTAGGAAATTCACAACAAATCTTGATGATAGGACTAAGAGATATTGTTCCCGCACAGCACATATTTATCCCGCAACAATAGGTGGCGTCTTGCCGGATTTTACAGAACATATTTTGCTATTCCCCGATGAGAATAATTAGTGGCAAATACAAGAGCAGACGATTTGACAAGAAACTCCCGAGCGGAATCAGACCTACAACAGACAGCACAAAAGAAACAATATTCAACATACTCGGGAATATGATTGATTTTAACGCTCTGTCCGTCTGCGATATTTTTGCAGGTAGCGGAGGATTAGGATTTGAGTGCCTAAGTCGAGGAGCGGATTTCTGTACTTTTGTTGATAAAAGCGGAAAAGCACTCCACTATGTAAAGGATTTTGCCACTCATCTTAATATTGATAGCGATAGTTACGAATGTATAAAGTCCGATGCTTTTAAATTTCTCAGTCAAGAAAATAATATACAGTATGATATTATTTTTGTGGACCCGCCATATAATTTACGTATAGGAGATGGTGTCATTAATGGAATAATTGAGAGCGGACTGCTTAGTAGAAATGGGGTAATAATAGCAGAATCATCTTTTACAGACGGTATTACATTACCGGCACATTTCGATATTCTTCACCATAAGATTTTCGGTACAACGCAGGTGCATTTCATTGCGGAAAAGGAATAATCAAATTGCTGAAATAATATTCAAAATAATCTCATCACAAACTCTATATCCCTTAGATGTTGCGGCAAGTGTTTTGCCGTCATAAATAAGGAAATCATCATCAATCATCTGTTGAATATAAGTACCGGCAACAGAAAATAAATCAAGAGAAAATTCTGATTTTAAATCACTCAGAATAAGCCCCTCTGCACGTAATCCGAGCATAATAATTTCATTCAACTTATCAAGCTTTGATAATAATTCGCTGTCCTCAATAGGCAATTTCCCATTCTTAAGACTTTCATAATAGCGGTTCAAATCACGCTCATTCCATGCTCGGCGTCCACGCAAATAACTATGAGCGGAAGGTCCGAAAGCCAAATACTCGCCACCACTCCAATAGTTTAAATTATGCCTACATTTATATTTATCCGATAAAGCATAATTCGATACCTCATACTGGATATATCCGGCTTGGCGGAGAGTATCCATTGTATATTCATATAATTCGGCATCTTCTTCTTCATTTAATTTTCTAAATTTTCCGTTTTGTAAATCATTATACAATGGCGTTTCGGGTTCATAAATCAAACTATACGATGAAATATGCTCGGGGTACAATTCAAAAGTACGCTCCAATGAAAATGCCAGAGTATCTTTTGATTGCCCGGGAACAGAAAACATTAAATCAAGACTGATATTATCAAAACCGGCATTGCGGGCATTGCTAAACGCTTCTTCAATTTGTCGGGGATTATGTATTCGCTCCAAAAAATTCAATTCGCTTGCTACAAATGACTGCGCCCCTATGCTCAAACGATTTACACCTGCGGCTCGATAAGATTTAAGTTTAGCAGAAGAGAGCGTTCCCGGATTTGCTTCCAATGAAATTTCCGCATCATCAGTTATATTGAATTGACTATGAAGCAATTTAATGATGCTTGACAATTGTCCGGAGGGCAACAACGAAGGTGTACCACCCCCGAAAAATATACTTGTAATTAACGGCAATTCCTTGTGTGTAGCGGTAAAGAGAGCAATTTCACGAGAAAGAAAATCCGAAAACACTGAAAGTGAATTCGGATTTATTAACAAATCAATATTCTGTTTGCGTCTATTTATTCCGGAAAACTCCTCGGAATAAAAATCACAATATCTGCATTTCCTTTCGCAGAATGGAATGTGAATATATATACCGGCCATTTAATTTACTCAATAATTTTGCCGATTCTATTAAGTCGCAAATGCAGTATTCTCTCAAATATAGAATAAGGTCTGCCCATTTCGTCTCTATCAGGTAATGATAGATAAACAATCATAGGCGTACCAACAATATTTTCATAAGGAATAAAACCGAAGAATCTGCTATCAAGGCTATTATCACGATTATCCCCCATACCGAAGCAATAGTTTCGCTCGACCGTATATTCATTAGCAGGTTTATTATCAATTAAAATATTCTTTCCAGTGAATGAGATACTATGCCCTTCGCGTTTGATAAATATTTCCCATTGACGCCAATTGTCAGGTGTAATCTTTACTTTATCCCCCTCTTTTGGAATTCTAATCGGTCCGTAATTATTTGCAGTATATCCGGCACCAACCGGAAATGTCCTGAATTTATCATAGGGACTTTCGCGAGTAAACTGTTCGTATTTGCCATATTCGGGTAATGGCTGGAACTTTCCGTTTACATAAAGCTTTTTATTTATCACCTGCAAGGAATCGCCGGCAGTAGCAACACATCTTTTTAAGTAATATTGGAACTCCTTTGCTTTCAATTCATCACGATTGCCGGGGAAAATAAAAACGATAACATCACCTTTCTCAGGGTCGCTGAATGCCGGAAACTTATAGAAAGGTAGAGGTAAATTTAAAAACGGAACAACCTGAGGTGTGGAAGGTCCGTATTTGAATTTATTAACAAAAAGGAAATCGCCCGTCATCACAGTGCGTTCCATAGAACCGGTAGGTACAACAAATGAAGCAATTAAGAGACCGTTAAGAATCATAACAACAATAATTGCCCCGACAATAGTTTTCGCCCAGCCGACAGCCAATTCCTTGAAACTCTTTGGTTCCTCTCTTTTGAGTTTATTTAATTTTTTCTTATGCTTATACCAATTCCACAATTTGGCAAAAAAGTTATTACCCTCAATATCAGAGAATTTAACTTGTTCGAGAGCATTAATTTCTTCTTTTAGTTTTTTCAATTCAATTCTATTTTCTTTTTTCTTCATAATAAATTATCCAATAAATTAATCGTCAATTTTCATTACAGCAAGAAAAGCCTCTTGAGGAATTTCTACTTTACCTACTTGTTTCATACGTTTCTTTCCTTCTTTTTGCTTTTCGAGCAATTTTCTTTTTCTTGAAATATCGCCACCATAACATTTGGCAAGGACATTTTTCCTTAATGCCTTCACGTTAGTACGAGAAATAATTTTAGAGCCGACAGCCGCTTGTATAGCCACATCGAACATCTGGCGTGGTATTAATTCTTTCAACTTGGAACAAAGACGTTGCCCCCAATGGAATGATTTCTCCTGATGAACAATAGTCGAAAGTGCATCAAATTGCTCACTGTTAATCATAATATCCAGTTTGACAAGCCGCTCTGTTCTATACTCCAAGAACTCATAATCAAGCGAAGCATATCCCCGTGTCGAGGATTTCAGTCTATCATAGAAATCAAAAATAACTTCTGCAAGCGGTAATTCAAAATACAAATCTACACGGGCGGCGGAAAGATAAATAGTATTCTTCAGAACGCCGCGTCTATCCATACATAGTTTCATAATATTACCGATATACTCTGTCGGAGTAATAATCTGCGCCTTGATAAACGGTTCCTGAATTTCCGCAATGTTTACCTGTGGCGGCAGTTCGGCAGGATTTTCAATAAATAATTCATCGTCGTTTGTTTTAATCACCTTATAACGAACATTAGGAACGGTAGTAACAATATTCTGGTCAAATTCCCTTTCGAGCCTTTCCTGTACGATTTCCATATGTAAAAGCCCGAGGAAACCGCAACGAAAACCAAACCCCAAGGCACCGGAGGATTCCGGCTCGAATGTTATTGCACTATCGTTCAGAACAAGCTTACCAAGTGCATCACGCAGAGACTCGAAATCATCTGCATCAGCCGGATAAATACCACTGAACACCATTGGCTTGACTTCCTTAAATCCCTCAATCATATTAATACATTTTTCATTTGTCTTGGTAATCGTATCGCCTACCTTAGTATCTTGCAGATTTTTAATACTTGCAGTTAAATAACCCACATCACCGGCTTTCAGTTCACCTGTTCGCTTTCGTTTCATATATAGGACACCGCATTCCTCGACCTCATAGGTCTTATCGGTAGCCATAAAGTAAATCTTTTCCTTTTCCCTGAGTATTCCGTCGAAAATACGGATATTCACTATGACACCACGATAAGAATCGAATATCGAATCGAAAATTAAAGCACGCAATGGTGCATTAACATTACCGACAGGCGGAGGAACTTTTTCGACAATAGCAGTAAGAACTTCATCAATACCAATACCGCTTTTAGCGGAAATCATAATAAGCTCTTCTTCATCGCAACCGATTAAATCGATAACCTGTTGCTTGACATCATCAAGTTTAGTCTCTGCACTTGGCAAATCAATTTTATTCAAAACGGGAATAATTTCCAAATCCGCTTCGATAGCAAGATACAAATTGCTAATTGTCTGGGCTTCGACCCCCTGAGTAGCATCAACAACAAGGATAGCGCCCTCGCAAGCGGCAAGTGAACGAGAGACTTCATAAGTAAAATCTACGTGTCCGGGCGTATCAATAAGATTTAGAATATACGAATTACCGTCAGAATGCACATACTCCATTTGAATAGCATGCAATTTAATGGTAATACCTCGCTCCTGCTCCAATGGATTATCATCTAAGATTTGGTTCATAACCATCTCGCGTTTCGTTACCCTGCCAGTCGTCTCCAATAGTCTATCCGCCAATGTTGATTTGCCATGGTCAATATGAGCTATAATACTGAAATTTCTATAATGCTTCATCTAATATAAATATCACTTTTTTCAGAAAGTTAAACTTTAAAATTACGAAAGTTTCTTTAATAAATCATCTTAATAAATACATGACGAATGAAAAGTGAATTTCAATAGAAACCGCAAAGGATTAATGAACTTTTCATTGTTTTAACTCTATAATTTGCTAACTTGCATATCTTAATAAACATATTTTCTGAGTTTAATTATAAATTATTCAGGCAAATAATGACAGTCATATTTTCCAAAAAGTGTGAAATAGCAATACAATCGGTATTATACCTATCCATAAAGGAAAAAAATAAATACTATAAGTCATCAGAGATTTCCAAAGAGTTACATTTATCCGCTGCCTTCGTTTCAAAAATATTACAGACATTAACTGCAACAGGAATTGTCGGTTCAAAGCGCGGAAAAGTCGGTGGTTTTTTCCTTGCAAAAGAGCCGTCTGAAATAACATTAATACAAATTGTCAAAGCAATTGACGGTTTGGATATTTTCCACAAATGTGTTCTTGGGTTTCCGGGTTGCTCACCTGACAACCCTTGCCCTGTTCATACAAAATGGGGCTATCTACGAGAAGAAACTTTTAAAATGCTGAGCCACCAAACATTAGACGAACTGAAACCGGTTACTGAAAATAAAATTAAAGCAATTCAAGATATGTTTTTAAAAAAAGATAAAAACAACTAGGATATTGCTTAAACTATAATTTTATACCAATTAATAATTATTGAAGAGAATAAACACGTCGTCACAACACCCTAATTAAATTAGGATAAAAAGGAATTCCAGCATTATTCTAAGTACATAGATACGATATTGAACACAGCGATTATCAGTATGACAAATTTATTTTGTAGCATATAATAATTTCACTAAATTACCAAATTACTTGATTGGTAATAACAAAATAGTTCTTTTAATAATATTATTATTGATTAAGTATTGTGTATCAAGATACTAAATGATGTAAATAAATATATAAAGGGCAAAATAATGCAAAAGTCATTTCCAATCTTAGCAGTTTTAGTATTTCTAATATTCACAAATAGGATGTATTCACTTGAAAATTTTGACTACACTGGTATTGCTTTTAATGGCAGTGGCACAATTATATCATCGCAAACAACCGTAGCTGTAAATATTCAATTGATTAATAACAACGGTATTCAATATCAAGAAAATCATACGAATGTAAAAACCGACCAGTTCGGAGCATACACAATTACAATTGGTAGTGGAAGCAAAATTGGAACAAATAATTTGATAGATATAAACGCTACAAAGGACTTGAAAATCAAATCGACTGTAACCTATAATGGTAGCAGCGGTGTATGGGTAGTTTCATCATTATTAAAACCTACCGTAGCCGTAACTAAAGCTTCTTCAAATAGCGGTAGCACCAGTGGTTCGTATTGGAATTTAACGGGTAATAGCGGCATAACACCTGGAACACATTTTATCGGTACAACTGATGGCAAACCCACTGAATTGAAAGTTGAATTTAACGGGAATAAAATGAATTCCCTTGTAATTAATTTGAGCCATGCGCTATATCGAAATGCTGTTTTTACTGATATGGCAGATGTAATTACAGATGGTGGCGTACGTGGTTGGTGCTCTACTGACTTACAAATTTATAGAACTGCTGCATCGTCAATAGCCAGCGGTTCTTCTTCTACACTATGCGGAGGTATGGATAATAAAGCGAGTGCTTATGCTTCTACAATTTGTGGTGGTGAAAATAATATATCAAGCGGAAATACTTCTACGATTGGTGGTGGTTTTTGGAACAGAGCAAATGCCGAATATTCCACAGTTGGAGGTGGAAATGATAACAAAGCAAGCGGTAGTTATGCAACAGTGAGCGGCGGCTTTTCAGCAGTTGCCGATAAATATGGGCAGTTTGCTTATGCAAGTGGCGCATTTTCTTTTACTTCCGGAAGCGCACAGACGAGTGTATTTGTTACCAGAAATACCACATCTAATGCTGGTTGGACAAATTTATTTTTAGATGGAAGTGGAGAGAATATTAGTTTACCCTCATCTGCCACTTGGTCTTTTAGGATAATTGTTGTCGGTAAACAAAGTGGCGGCACAACAAATGGAGCGGGTTACGAGATAAAGGGACTAGTAACTAATAATAACGGGACAGCGACATTTATCGGTACTCCGTCAGTAACTATTTTAGGCGAAAGTAATACAGCGTATGATGCAAGAGTTACCGTTAGCAACTCAAACTTAATTGTGCAGGTACTTGGTGCCGGCGATGCTCTTCGTTGGGTAGCCCGTATAGAAACAGCTGAAGTTACTTGGTAATAATTTTCGTATTTCTTATCCCCTACTCATTTCTTGTAGGGGATATTTCTTCTCCACTCCTTTATAAATTTTATTTATATAAAATTATTTACACCCTTATACTGCCAAACAGGCACATAATACTAAATACTAAAAGTACAATTGTTCGTTCGATAAAGTAAGACAAACTGCGAAACAGATTAATACCTAGTACCATTACTATTCTACCTATTAATATTAACAATTAACAACACGTTTTTTCTTAACTATATCAATTATTTTTATTATTAACTAAATATTCCTTATATTTGTATTAAGATGATTTTGTCTGAATAAACGAGGTGTTTATGTTTAAAAATCTGAACAATATGATATTCGGGAAATTGACAAAATTCCGAATAATAATTCTCGCCCTTATAGGTGTAATCATAGGCTTAGCTTTGACGGCATTCAAATTGTCTAATGCCGTTTCATATCTATCCGACCAGCCGGAGACATGCATAAATTGCCATGTAATGACACCGGAGTATTCGACTTGGTTCCATAGCAGTCATCGCGAGAATGCCAACTGTAACGATTGCCATGTACCACATAATAATTTTGTCAGGAAATATTGGTTCAAAGCAAATGACGGGCTTCGTCATGCTACAATGTTTACCTTGAGACTGGAACCACAGGTCATACAAATTAAATCGGCAGGCAAAGAGGTTGTACAGGAGAATTGCATCAGATGCCATACTCATCTAATAAATGAAGTGTCATTGCTTGCTGATGGCAAAGATATGCACAATTCGCCTGAACGAAAATGCTGGGATTGCCACCGCGAAGTACCGCATAGTCGTGTACATAGCCAAGCGGCAACGCCAAATTCCAGAGTTCCCGGGCTTAAATAAGTTTAAAAAATAATTATATATTTTAATAAATATCAATTGGAGGCTTTATGTCTGATGAAAAGAAAAAATCATTTAAAGGAATATTACTATTGCTTGCTGTAGCCGTAGTAGTATTTATTCTCGGACTATTTACATCATCTATTATGGAGCGAAGAGCGGAGTCAGTTGCTAAACTAAAAGTTGCCGCAGACTTACCTGAATGGGAAACACGCAACGAAGAATGGGGCAAACATTATCCTAAGGAATTTGAGTCATATTTAAAAATGGCTGACACGAATTTCCGTTCAATGTATGCCGGTTCCGCTACTGTGGACTATTTGGAAAATAGTCCCGAACTTGTAATAATGTGGGCAGGATACGGATTCTCTAAGGACTATTTGCAAGCACGCGGACACTCATACGCCATTACGGATATTCGCAATACATTAAGAACAGGCGGCATTGATAAAAGCCCTATGCCCGCTACTTGCTGGTCTTGCAAAAGCCCGGACGTACCAAGATTTATGTCGGAAAAAGGAGTTGCTGAATTTTACAAAGGTAAATGGATAGATAAAGGTCAGGAAATTATTAATCCAATAGGTTGTGGTGATTGCCACGACCCGAAAACAATGAATCTAAAAATCACAAGACCTGCACTGATAGAAGCAATGGAAAGACGCGGTAAAAAAATAGAAGACTTTACCCACCAAGAAATGCGTTCACTTGTTTGCGCCCAGTGTCATGTGGAATATTATTTCAAAGGAAAAGACAAATATCTAACATTCCCTTGGGACAAAGGTTTCAGTGCCGATTCAATGGAAGCATATTATGATGAAATCGGATTCAAAGACTGGACACATAAACTCAGTAAAACCAATATGCTGAAAACACAGCACCCTGATTATGAATTGTTTATGACCGGTATTCATGCTCAAAGAGGAGTAGCCTGTGCAGATTGTCATATGCCATATAAAGTCGAAGGTGGTGTCAAATTCACAGACCACCATATACAAAGTCCACTTAACAATATAGCCAATTCATGTCAAGTCTGCCATCGTGAATCCGAAGCCGAATTGACAAAAAATGTGAATGACATTCAAAAACGTGTAATGGAAATAAGAAGAATTGTCGAGAAAAGTATAGCCAAAGCACATCTCGAAGCCGAATTTGCTTGGAAATCCGGCGCAAGCGAGGAAGAAATGAAACCGGTTCTCGCATTAATACGTTCCGCCCAATGGCGTTGGGACTGGGTCGCTGCCGCAAACAGTGTAGGATTCCACTCACCTGTGGAAGCGTTAAGAGTACTCGGTACAGCAATTGAACGGTCGGAGAAGGCACAGGGTCAGCTTGCAGTAATAGCAGTCAGACATAACTTAAATCTACCAATTCCTCTGCCCGATGTATCAACAAAATCAAAAGCACAGGCATATATCGGATTGAACATAGAAGAATTACGCAAAGATAAAGAAAAATTAAAAGCAACAGTTATACCTGATTGGGAAGAAAAAGCAAAAGCAAGACAAGGAGCAATCTATAAATATTAATTCCAATCCCTCCTAAAACCAAAGAGGCTGTCTCAGATTTCATTATGAGACAGCCTCTTAATTAAAATAAATCAAACTATTTGTCATTGCTTTGTTCAATTTTTTCTCTACCTTCATTTGTTTTTGCTTTTGCTTCATCGGCAAGAACTTTTTGATAAGCTTCAATCAATTCTTCTTCATCGCCGACAGCAAAACCAATATGACTCCAAACAATCTCTCCTTTGCCGTTTACGATAAAAGTATGAGGCGGATTAGTAACATTCATAATTTTACTAAAATCCTGATTTTGGTCCAAATAAACATCAAACTGCCAATCTTTACCTTTAACAAATGGAGCAACTTTGCGACTACTGCGAGAATTATCAATTGAAATAGCGATAATTTTTATTCCGTATTCTTCCTGCCATTCTTCGTAATATTCATCATAAGTTTTTAGTTCTTCGAGACAGGGTTTGCACCAAGTAGCCCAGAAACAAATAATGAACGGTTTCCCTTCATTGTTGAATGTTTTTGTATCCACAGTTCTGTTCTTCAAGTCCTTAATTTTTACGGACGGTAAATTCTTTGCAGAAGCATAATTTACAAAAGCAAAAACAACAAAAATGAACAGAAAGGCGAGCGTTTTAAAATACTTTGCCATTTAATTCCTCTTATTTTTTTTGAAAAATGTAACTTTTTATTCTTTCATTTGTCATAGTACGTATATAAGTAACTTTTTTTTGTTAAACTTATTTTAAAATGTTATGAAAAAATTAAATACCTTATGGATAGTGCTATTTGCATTCTTTGCTATGAATTTAACTATGATGGCACTACCAAATTTAAAAATCCAGGTCGGTGATACGAAAGTAAACGGTGGAGTAAATGATGATTTACAAATTCATGGTGTTGTGCAAAATCTAAGCACAAGCATATCGGTAACAACATTGCTAAAGGTCTATCTGAAAGAGCGTATAAATGGACAATCTTTATCAATATGTTGGGGTGAGCAATGCCTACCTCCGATTGAAGATATTGGATTAACTCAATTCGAAGAAGAAGTTACTATTCAATCATTAGGAAATTCCGGCTATAAATTCCATTGTACAATTGACCAGGGTGGCAAAATCGGCGATATGCTTGCAACATTTGTCTTTTATGATAAAGACAACCCTAATGACTCGGCGGCATTTACTACTCGTGTCCATATCGGAGCAACTGATGTTGAAAGTAAAACAAATAATATTCTCACTCTTTCGCCTAATCCGGCAATTGATAATTTGAATATTAAATTAACTGATAAAGCAACAAATGTAAGAATATACAACATAGCTGGCACACTGCTCAATTCGATTAATGTACAATCCGGTACTCATAATTTAAATGTGAATATTAGTTCATTTGAAACCGGTGTATATTTTGTAAATATCGTAAGTGAAGACGGTACTTTAAAGACCCATCGATTTGTAGTAAGTAAATAATTGCTATTTACATAATAATTAAATCTCCTTTCAAACAAAGGAGATTTAATTATTGCTTATGTTACTTTGTCACCCTTTACATATATCATTATAAGCATAAATAAGAGTAGCCTTGTACTACAATTTGCAAGCATACATATCGCCCCAATACTAACTTCTGAGAAAAGATACTACTTCCCACTATTTCCTTGTAGTAATAAACATTACACAAGTTTCATTGATTTTGTTACATAATATATATGAATATAACTATCGGATTTTCAATTGAAAAATCATACCTTGTAAAAAAAATGTTTGTTAAACGGAGGAGTGATGAAAAAGAGTTATATACTTATTGCAATATTAGTATTATCAGTCATTTGTTCAAATCTATTTGCACAGAACAAATCATATAATTTTCCTATTGAAGAAGATTTAGTATTAACCAATTCGTCTCTTGGCACTGAATTTTGGGTTGCTATACCACAAAATGAAGCATCAAACGGAACATTAGCGGCGATAGGAGTAGAGATAGTTGTTACTTCGCCATATAATACGACTGTAACTCTGGAAATTCCGGGCTTAGGAGTTAAAAGGAGCAAACAAGTCGAAGCATTCAAACAGATAAGTTTCTCATCAAAAGACAATGATATCACTTATGTACAGGAAGTAAATGAAAGCGAAGAAGTTACACAGAAAGGTATTCATTTAACCGCCGATAAGCCTTTTGCTGCGTGGGTATTAAATTCGAGGCAATGGTCTGCCGAAGGTTATCAAGCAATTCCGTTAACTAAATGGGGGAAGGAATACTACCACTGCGCTTATTATGATTTCCACGATCAACATAAACGCCGAGGCGGTGGATTCATTATTCTGGCATCAGAACAAGGAACCAGAGTAACAATTAATCTGAACGGTCTCGGTGCAGGACAAACAGTCAAAGGAAAAAAAATCGGCGAAACAATTACTGCCACATTAAATGCCGGTTCGACCTTTATGGTCAGAGGAAACGGGGAAACCACCGGACTATTTGATATTTCCGGTACAAAAATAACTTCATCAAAAACAATTGGTGTTGTATCTTTCCATATGCGAACAATGATACCCTCAATTTGTCCCGATGATAGAGACAATTTAGTAGAAATGCTTACGCCGGTAGATATGTGGGGTACGGAGTTTAATACAATTCAGTTAGATAGAAGCCCGCATGGTAGCCGAGAAGGTAAAGGTGATTTATTCCGCATCATAAACAAAGAATCTCACACAACTGTAAATTGCGAGTTCTATGATATTGCTTCATATTTAAAAGTCGGCAATAGGACTCTCCCTATGAACAGAGCAGCAATGTTCGGTGAGCTTGACCCAATTACAGATATTAGTGCTTCTAACAAGAAAAAATCTGTTTACGGCATGGCTATTTGGTCATCTGATAAGCCTATACAATTAATTCAAAATGCATTTTCCAATCGTTGGGATGGGGATAGGAGATTTAGCCCAATGAGCTTAATCGTACCTCCTCTAAACCAATATGTAAGAAGTGCTGTTTTTTGTACTCCACTTAACACTGGTTTTCAGGAACATCAGTTAACAATAATAGCTCTCGGCAATCATGACGACCCTGAAAATGCTTCACTTCGTTCAATAAAATTTGATGGCAAAGACCTTTGGCGACTTAAACCAAACATCTTACAAAATAGAATTCCGAATACCGATTACTATTGGACAAGAATGACTATTTCAAAAGGTGCTCATTATTTCCAATCAGACACAAAATTATACGCATATCTTGTTGGCTTCGATTCATATAATGCTTATGGATATCCTATTGTCCAAAATTTTAATATAATTGATGGTTTGGATACTGTCCCTCCTAAAGTCAAAATGAAAAGTCAATGCGGTAATTTTGCATTAGAAGCAAAGGAAGTAACTCTGGGACAAAATACCGACAATCCGAGGCAGAAAGATGTAGGAATAAGTAAGATAATTTTATTTTCTCAATCATTTAATTATAAATTAACAATTAACAAGCCGGAAACATTTAAGCCACAGAATAAAATTACTGTTAGAAAATTCAATTTGACATTGATTGATAATAAAAAAGCAGGAAAAGCTATTTTTGCCGTAATGGATAGAGCGGGAAATATTTTCTTGGACAGCGTTTCTTACTCACCACCTCAAATTGAAATGAAACCAACAAATACAGATTTTGGCAAAGTATTAATTGGTAAGGAAAAGACTGTAACAATATGTATCAAAAATTTAAACAATGATGATTATCCGATTAATTCATTAGAGAATGTAAATAATAAATTCAAATTAATGGATTTACCAAAATTGCCGATTGTTTTACATAAAGGAGATTCTCTTCTTGTTAAGGTAGTGTATTCAGCTGGTACAAAATTACAAACAAGTATTGACAGAGATACTGTCAAAGTAAAATCCGAATGTGTAGATGTAGAATTTACTCTTATGGGTAGCATTATTTGGCCATCAATTTCGGTTACAAAATCATTCGATTTCGGTAAAGTGGACAAAGGAACAAAAATTTGTTTGAATGACATTAAATCAAGAGGACTTGAAATCAATAATACTGGTTCATCTGATTTAACAATTAGTAAAGTTAGCGGTTTGAAAATTCCGTTTATGATTTCTTCACCCACCGAACCACCAATGCCAATAGTATTAAAGCCCGGCAAAAAAGTTTTTGTTAATTCTATCTGCTTTATTCCACAGAAAATAGGCAAATTCAGCGACACATTGACTATTGAGAGTGATGCGGCAGAGGGAGACAGTACATTTATCATTACTGGTACTGGTAAAAAAATAATTTCTGTTGATAATGAAGTGGATACACCCATATTCAATATATCACCAAATCCCGCAAGTAATGAACTTAGAATCAAATGGAATACCAATTCACTAGCGAGCGTAAGAATTGAAATAATTAATATGGTCGGCCTTGTATTAGATAGAATTAATCTTGATTCGGGAAAGGGAGAGATTAGTTACCAACTGAACAAATTCAGCCCCGGAGTATATTCTTTTAGATTAATTTCGCATTCAACCAGTATAAGCAAAAAAGTAGTTATTTTTAAATAGCATTCCCCATAACTTCCGCACACAGCCCAAAAATAGGCTGTCTCTGAATACACAATGAGGCAGCCTTTTTTATTTCTTCTTTCGTTGTGATTT
>Ga0256846_1000228_pt1 | contig 24198 bp, 14 predicted proteins | sample TevniametaG_FD_189098 | JGI IMG/M metagenome (GOLD analysis project Ga0256846, IMG submission 189098) | Tube worm associated microbial communities from hydrothermal vent at the East Pacific Rise, Pacific Ocean - Tevnia | ecosystem: Host-associated > Annelida > Integument > Unclassified ...
ACTGCCGTTATAAACTTTGACACGCCAATAATATGTTGTATTAAAACTCAAATTAGACAGAGAAAGCGATGTACTTGTACTTGTCGTCTCTGTGTTTGTTGAGAAATCTGAAACAGTTGAATACTGAATATAGTAACTAACTGCACCACTAACGGTATCCCAAGATAATGTAGGATTGTTCGATATCCCTGTGGCATTATCAGCCGGTGAAGTCAAATCGGGTGCTGAGAGTGTAGTTGCGTATGTTGTAAAGTTCCTTACATCGGACCAACTACTTACTACATCATCTGCACTTGCTTTGACACGCCAATAATATGTTGTGGCAACGTTTAATCCGCTAAGTTCGGTACTTGTGCTTGTAACGCTTACTTCCGTATTATTTGTAAAATTGGTATCAGTTGAATATTGCACAATGTAGTTTTGCGCATAAGTAACGGAGTTCCATTCCAAGGTGATAGGTATATCGGCATCACTTGTATTATTTACCGGCGAAGACAATGCCGGCGAAGATAGAACAAGCTCTTCAGTCGTAAATGTGCCAACTGCCGACCAAGGAGTATTCACATTGCCGTCAGAGGCTTTGACACGCCAATAATACCGCGTGTCGAAATCAAGATTTGAAATTGACCAGCTTGTGTCGCTTGTTGTTGTTTCCGTACTTGATGAGAAATCGGAATTTGTTGAATATTGTGCAACATAGCTTGTTGCATTATTTGCTGTATTCCAAACTAATGTGTTATTTATCAGTACTCCTGTGGCACTATCAGCCGGCGAATTCAAAACGGGAGTGCTGACGATTGTTGTGGATATATCGGATTCCCAAATACCGCGTCCGTAGGTTGCGGCACGGATTTTTTGGCTATTGTACTGTATTTCCAATTCGTTAATAATTACATTAGGGAGATTGGAGTTAAACGAAACCCAACCGTTGGAGTTGTCATCTCTATAATAAACCCCTATATCTGTACCGACATAGATTCTGTCATAATAATTCTTTTGATGAACTATACAATTGACGGGGACATTAGGTAGTGAATTGGAAATATTCGTCCAAGTTTGTCCGGCATCTGTGGAATGATAAACCTTGTCATTAGCATAATAACCGGAAAAAGTAAGCCAAATATTTTCGGGAGCATCATCATCAACAGCAATATATGTTAGCATAGTCGAACCGGGCAATTGATATTGCGACCAATTAGTTCCGCCGTCCGTAGTTACTTTTAGATAGCTTGTACCTTTACTTGCATAGATATAATCGTGATTGGATGGTGCTACTTGCAAGACTTGAATTGAACCGGAAGTAAATGCGGAAATTGCCGTCCATGAATTTCCGCCGTTTGTTGTTTTGAATATATTGCGATAACCAATATATAAAGTATTGACATCGTCCGGGTCCATTACAAAAGGAGTAATCCACGAGCCATACCCGGAATAATATTCGGAAGGTAATGAAGACATATTAAACCAACTTGCACCCCCATTAATTGACTTTTTCAAGAATCCGTATTTTGATTCCGCATACATAGTATCAGGGTTGCTATAACTTATAACACACTCCATACCGTCTCCACCGAAAGCATCAGCCCAGTCGCCGTTACTATCTCTTAGTTTGGTTCCGTTATCTTGGGAGCCGGCTATCATAATATTTGCATTAGTTGCAGAAGTGCCGAGCCTATAAAATTGAGTGATAGCAAGCCCGCTACCTAGCCAAGTCCAATTTGTGCCACCGCTTGTTGTTTTATAAATTCCTCCATCATTTCCAACATATAGTCTATTGCTATTCGGAGCAAACCACAAACTGTGTTGGTCTGCGTGAACAACCGGTGGATAGGAATTATTCCAATAGCTTGCTCTTGTCCAGTTCGTACCGCCGTTTGTTGATTTCCATATATTTATTCCGCCCACATAAATTTCATCAACATTATTGGGTGCTATGGCAATACATAAATCATACCAAGCCTGACTACCTTGGTCGCTACCTGTAGCACTCCAGCCAAGTATATTCGGTGAATCTGACATTTCTGTCCAAGAATCACCTCCATCAATTGAGCGATAAAGACCAAGAAAACCGTTGCCGGCAATAACTGCATAAATGTAATCTGAACTATCCGGTGTAACGGCAAGTTCAATACGCGTTATTCCACTTGCAGGAAGTCCGTTTGTCAGCTGCGTCCATGTTGTTCCATTATCAGTAGAACGGTACAAAGCATTTCTTGCCGCATATATAGTTGACGGTGTTCCCGGTTTTAGTTTCATATCTCTTGGAGCCATTTCGGAAAAAATCAATGACCAATTGTTGCCGGCATTTGTAGTTTTGTATATACCGTTATTAGTTGCGGCGTATAAGACATTAGCATTGTTCGGATCAATCAGTAAGCGATAGATTGACCTATTGATATTGGTAGTCCAGCTAAGCCCTGTCGTATTCCAAGTAGAGCCGCCATTTGTAGATTTCAATACTCCAATGGAATAAGTATCCGTATAATCACCGTCTCCGGTTGCCAGATACATTACATTTGAATTATTCGGGGCAAAGACAATATCGCTGATGCCGAGCGAAGCAAGACCGTCTGTATTTGTTGTCCAATTCTGCCCACCATCAGTTGATTTCCATAAGCCGCCCGAAGCCGCTCCGGCAAATAAAATATTGGAATTTGCGGGATGTTCGCGTACTATATTTATTCGCCCTAATGCAACATAACCGCCCGTATCGGAAGTTGGACCGACACTCTGCCATGAGCCGACCGTCAGCGTATTATCATTTCCGTCTTTTTCATATTGCAAGCGTTTCTGGTATTCTAAATATGTTTGCGAGGGATTAGGAAATTTCCCATCAGGATAAACCCGCTGTTGCCAGAACCATTCCCATCGCTTAAAAATCTTCCAACCCTTACCTTTTTCATTGATATTCTTATCAACCCAGTAAGTATTAAAAGATTTTTGAATATTGTATAAATTCTTGTCCGGCTTAAACTCTTCATAGTCCCAACCCTGTGAAATAAGCCGATTTGTCGTTAAGAGCATCAACACCGCTATTGACACTCCTACAATTTGTAGGTGCCTTTTCATATAAAACCCTTCTATTTATTTAACCTATAACCGCATGTTTAATCACATGTATAATCGCATTTATAATATACAATAAATTTTGGAATTTTGCAAGAAGTTCTATGAATATTTCTTATCTATTTTGCTAGTGCCGCACCAACACAATCTTATAGACAAACAAAATGTTTTTCATTCAATCGTATTTTTTGATAAATAGTAACATATTTTAAGTAATACAAATAGAATGTTCAATATATTATTTAATAAAAACAGAAGAGAACATTAAGATAAGTAACTATTTCTTTACATAAATATATTTTATACATTCGGATTAATTCAAAACGAGCAATGAACTAAATATGGAATAGTATATCTAAAAAAGGCTATCTCTTATTTTTGAGATAGCCTATATATTGTTTTTTGATGTACCTATTTCTTTTTCTTAGGAGCGGCTTTCTTTGCTACCGTTTTTTTAGCAACTGCTTTTTTGGGAGCAGCCTTTTTGGCAACTACTTTTTTCTTAGGGGCGGCTTTCTTTGCAACCGTCTTTTTAGCGACTGCCTTTTTGGGAGTAGCCTTTTTGGCAACTACTTTTTTCTTAGGGGCGGCTTTCTTTGCAACCGTTTTTTTGGCAACTACTTTTTTCTTGGGAGCGGCTTTCTTTGCAACCGTTTTTTTAGCGACTGCCTTTTTGGGAGTAGCCTTTTTAGCAACTACTTTTTTCTTAGGGGCGGCTTTCTTTGCTACCGTTTTTTTTGCGACTGCCTTTTTGGGAGTAGCCTTTTTAGCAACTACTTTTTTCTTAGGGGCGGCTTTCTTTGCTACCGTCTTTTTAGCAACTGCCTTTTTAGGAGTAGCCTTTTTGGCAACTACTTTTTTCTTAGGGGCGGCTTTCTTTGCTACCGTTTTTTTAGCAACTGCTTTTTTCTTGGGAGCGGCTTTCTTTGCGGCTACCTTTTTTGTTACTGCTTTTTTTGCCATAATGACACCTTTGTATTATTAATAAAAATATGGTAATAAAACCTAATAAAAGATTATATCCTAAATCATTAGTTGAACAAATGAAAAATTATATCTGTATTGGCATCTATTGCCGCAGTATATTTATACCCTTATTGAACAGAATGAAGTACTGTCCGGCAAACCGGCAAAAAGATATAAGATATATTTTGCTCTGTTAATTATTTCCGAAAAATATGAAACAATAATATAAATTCCGCCTGCTATTATATACGGCGGGATTATTTTCATTTGTTTGTAATAGAAAGGTAAAAGCAATCTTAATTCCGTGATAGGGGTAGAAATAGCACCGGAAGCCGCGTTCCGTAGATTAGTAATTACTGATATTGCCTTGTCGATGTAGTACACCATCAACCCCTGAAAGCTAAAAATTGTTATTTTGAGTGAAAAATTTGTTATGCCGCTCTTTCACGTATTAAAAATAAATAAATTTAATTTAAGTACCAAACAAAATATTTATAATTTGTGCTTTTTGTAAAAAGAATAAAGACTTCTTTCGCTTTCCGCTGTCTGCATTAGTAGAATTAGCAAACGGTTCTTACATTTATAATAATTGATATTCAAATATTTATACTAATTGCTATATCTGTAACAACAGTCTTTCAAATAAAAAATGAATTTATACGCTCTTTAATTCTATTAATAATACGAATGAGCAAGTGAGCCTTTACAAAAGAATAGAAAAGAACAATGAATTCCCTGCTAACGATAAATATTACTGGGGTTATCAATATAATCTCGGCAGAGAAGTACTTGTGCCATACCTTAGAAAGTTAGGCGTATTCCACAATGGCGACAGGGTTACGGAAATTGGCAGTGCCGAAGGTGGTGTGCTGGCGGCATTTGTAGAAGCCGGTGCAAAAGATGCACTTGCTACCGATATTGCAAGCAATCGTCTTGATATGGGCGAGCAAATTGCTTCTTTCCTAAATTTACCTATTGATTTCAAATTCCATAATATTCTCAATGAAGATGTTCCGTCCGAATGGGAGAATGCCGCTGATTTGCTAATACTGCGAGACGTGATTGAACATCTGGACGACACAAAGTATGCCCTAAAACAAATTAAAGAGTTTATCAAGCCGGGCGGCTTTCTGTATGTTACCTTTCCGCCTTATTATTCACCCTTTGGCGGGCATCAGCATAATTTGAAAAATTTCTGGGGCAAACTACCATACTTGCATTTTTTACCTGACATTATTTTTAATAAATTAATTTCTTCGGGCAGAGATGCTGATATTGTTGAAGTAAAGCGTTTAAGAAATATCAGAATGACGCCCTCGAAATTTTTACAAGCGGCAGAAGAAACAGGTTATTCCGTGTTTCGCAAGGATTATTACCTGCTTCGTCCCGTATTCAAAATGAAATTCGGGTTGCCTGCTATAAAGATTACTCCTCTTGCTTCCTTGCCGCTTGTTAAGGATTTATTCAGTCTCGAAGCTTCATATATTTTGCAAGTAAAATAATTCTCATTTTTTTTATCACATTATTATTTGTTTACAACAAACCTAAAACTTTGCACTTCGGCGTTTCCAATCAATTTAATAAAATAGATGCCGGAAGTGAATTCCTGATTGTTAAGTTGATATTTATATTCACCCGCATCAAATTCTTTTTCGTCTATTTTCTTTATCATTCTACCAAGTTCATCATAAATGACTATCCGTGCATTAATTCTTTTCTCAAAAATTATACTGAGAGTAGATTCGGCTCCCATAGGATTTGGGGAAAGTGTTATTAAAGCAAGTTTTGGCATTTGTTCATCAACAGAATTTATTTTTTCTGCTGTAAATGACCAGACATCTGACCATTTGCCCGAATAAGAATTTTTTACCCCACATACACGCCAATAATACTTTTTACCCGATTTAAATTTTTTGAATAACTTGAAGGAATTTGTCGATAGTGATTTCATATCAAAGAACATATCACTAAATTGTTCATCATTAGCAATTTGTAGATGATAATTTTCCGCATTCTCGACTTCATGCCACTTCATTTTCGGTCTATTCTTAATACCGCTTGCACCATTCGTCGGTTCAAGTAGTATCGGGGCAGAAGGTAGTTCTATTGTAGTAAATGACCAAGTATCAGACCATTGACCATAAGTACCTTTATTATTGCCCCGTACATGCCAATAATATTTAGTATTGCTCTTTAACAAATCATTTAGGCTAATTAGTATGTCATCAATAGTTTTCAGTTCAATCAAAGTGCCGGAAAAATCAGCCGATTCGGATATTTGCAAATGATACTTTGTTTTCGGGCTGTACTGTGTATTATATTCTGCCGCATTCCAAGATAGTTGGGGTTTTAGCAAAATACCATTCGAATTATTTTTTGGCGAATGCAGTGTTATTGCTTTTGGCACTAAATTGCCAACGGTAAAATTCCAGATGGAAGACCAACCGCTTGTGTCTGCATTAATATTTTGCCGAACACGCCAGTAATACGTACCATTACTAAGCTCAATTGGGAATTCTGTTTTTGACAATTTGCCCGAATAGGTCGGAGTCTGTAATTCCTTATCACCGTATATTTCCAAAAAATAATTATGGATACCTGTAATTTCTTGCCATTTTATTGTTGTATTTTCCGATAAACCAACTGCGAAGTTTTCCGGTGAAATTAGCTGCGGTGTTCCTACTTTTGCAGTAACCGGATTACCCATATACGGAATTGCATACCGTTTGTTTATCGCAAGATTTCCAATTCGATTTTTCTTTCCGTTTGGATAAATAACGAGAACGCTATCAACAGTTTTCTTTTCAGATACATCGCCGATACCGAAATGTAGTTCATTCGAGTTTTGCGTCATACGTGTTCCGGCAATACTGTTTAGTTCCCTAACAAACATTTCATTACCAACATAAACAATGAGCTTTGTTCCGAATGCATTCAGCGGAACTTGTTCTGCGGGATTACCCTTAAGACGGAAAGCGAGCCAATCACCCTTTTTCTTCAAATCGTTTCGGAACAAACGCACTCCGTCAAAGCGTGAACAGATAATAATATCAAGGTCTCCGTCTTGGTCATAGTCAATCCTTGCCGCAGACCAAGGTCCGTGCAATGCACAACCGTAAAACCAAGTCATATCTTTCATTTTGTAGTCGGGTGGACCCTGATTCATATAGAGGAGACCGGGACGCATAGGAGCAGTGGCACTTTGCGGAACGTAAGAAATCTGCCCGTGCCATAAATCCTGAAACCCGTCATTATCGAAATCAGCCCATAGCACACCCGCATTCATCTCGAAAAATTTCAATCCCATTTGTTTATGCACATCGGTAAAATGATAGTTAGGAGGACCGTCATTTTTATATATAAGCGATGGATTAGAGACGGCACCTCGCCAATCGGGGTGTCCGAGATTGCCGACACATAAATCCATATTGCCGTCATTATTGAAATCCGCCCATTCGGCGCCCATTCCATGTCCGAAATATACAGACGATGCGGTTGGCTCGCCCTGTACACCTGTGCTTGGTGCAACGTCAGTCATTGTGCCGTTGCCGTTATTCTTAAATAAATTATCTTTAACCAAACGGTAGTTAGCTACAAAAATATCGGTCTTGCCGTCATTGTTGTAGTCGCAGGCGTTTGCTCCATAGCAATCATAATAGCCGTACCAAGAATTATTTTGTTTTGAGTAAGGTTCTGCGGCGGCAATTCCTGCCGCTTTTGTTTCATTGATAAATGTACCGTTATCCTGTTGCTTCCATAGTTGGTCGGGAAAATATCTTTCATTGTAATTGCCGTTTACTTTAAATCCTCTTCGATTGTTGGCAAGGTATAAATCAAGCCTTCCGTCCGAATTATAATCTGCCCATAGTGCCGTTATGCAGCTGTATGGATTGAAAATAGAATCCTGTTCATATGGGTTAGTCATTTGGAAATCCTTACCCGGACTCGGATATGGCAAATTGAATGAACTGCTCGGCGGCAATTCCTGGAATTGCATATTTCCGAGATTCTTAATAATACGGTCGCGACTCTTTACCATATTCAAATTTGCGTCCCAGCCACCGTTCCGAAGCGAGTAAAAATCCAGAGTTCCGTTATTATCAAAATCAGCCCAAGAAGTCATAGAGGGCGAGAATTTTTTAAGTGAATTATTATATTCAAATGTGCCGTCTTTTCGATTAATGAATAGATTGGAAGCAATGACAATATCGTCCCAACCATCCCCATTGACATCTTGTACGGAAACTTCATTGCTTTTAATCATTTTGCCATCTCCATCGACAATACCCGCCCGCAATGTAACATCAAACATCTTGGGTGGCGGTGGTGGCGCCGAGCCGTCCCCATCAGGCAAATCATATTCCACAAGCGCCCGAACCATTAGGTCGCCTGCGGCAAGATAAAACTTACCCGGTCCACCGAGAGAATTATTCTGAAACGGATTCATTAAATATGATGTATAAGGCGAAGATGTGCAACCGTCTGTATCGAAAGCAAACCAAGGACCATTTGCTTGTACCCTATGTTGTACCACAAGTCTATCCAGTCCGTCCAAATGCAAACCCTCTACCTTAAATTTATGCCAACCGGGTTTCCCCGAATAATTAAAAAATATAGGTGGTAATTTCATATTATAATTCAAACACCAGAAAGTAGGCGAAATAGAACCTTCCGCCGGGTCGCCGACAATATAGATTGTATCCTTATTGGGTTTAGTACCTGCAAAATATATTTGAATTTCCTTAACCGTGCAAGGACCTTTTGGCATTAATAATTTTGTTTCCTCCATTAACCATACATTTGAATAGCCGCCGAGCGAAGCATTTCCGTTATCATTTTTTAAAATAACATCATCGGCAAAGACTGTGCTTCCTGTAAACAAAAGAATTGCAAAAAGGATAAAAACTTTTTTCATAATCAACTCCCCATTATAATAGTATTAATATGATAACTCAAAATAAGAAAAATTGTTTAGCTATAAAAAATTTTTTTTAAATTACATAAGTGAAACAATTAAATTTGTTATTCGTATGGAATAACAAACAAATAGATAAAGAATAATTATTAACCATAAGGAGTAAAAATGCCGGAACAAACTACAAATTCACCACAGGGGAATATCCCCCCGTACCCTCCACCGTATTATCCGCCCCCGAAAAAACGCCGTTGGTGGATACCGGTTCTGATTATTGCACTGGTTTTCTTTATAATATTATTACCGATTTTTGCAATTATCGGGCTGGTAGGTTCTGCTTTCGAGGAAGAAGAAATTGTTGTAAGAAAAAACACTGTGCTTGTAGTTAATCTCGGCACCAAACTTGATGAGTATTCACAAGGCAATCCTTTTGAAGAGTTGTTTGGCGGTGGTTCTACTTCGTTCAACGATGTTCTGTTTGCTATTGAAAGAGCAAAGAAAGACCCTCGTATTAAAGGAATATACTTAAAATCCACTCCAACAATTATGGGATTTACTAAAAGTATGGAGCTAATGGACGCAATGGAAGATTTTAAGAAGTCCGGAAAGTTTATTTATTCATTTATAAATATGAGTGATGAAAAGGGATATTTCCGCGCCTTGCCTTCAACTAAAATATTTATGCCGGAAGAGGGCTTACTTTCTCTTAATGGATTTGGTATTGAGCTAATGTTCTTAAAAGGATTACTTGATAAACTCGGTATTGAATTTTATGTTGAAAAGTTTGAAGATTTCAAATCTGCCGGTGAAACAATGAATCGCCGTAAATTCAGTGACTCTGCAAGATACGAATATCGCCAATTATTGAATCAAAGGCATAGAATTTTCGTTGATGCGGTTTCAAAATACAGAATGCTTAGTAAAGACTTCATCAATGATGCGCTTAATCGCGGTATATATTCTGCGGATACTCTCCTTGCACTTGGCTTTGTGGACAGCCTGATGAATGAAACCGATTTCAAAGATATGTTGAAAGAATTAACCCGTAAGAAAAAAAGCGGCAAATTGAAAAAGAAGAAATTGCGAACTGTCTCCGTAGGCGAATATCTGAAAGCCGATTACAGCTACGACAAACGGAAATACGTCAAAAAGAAACGTATTGCCATTATTTACGGAGTAGGTGCAATTGTAGATTCACCTGAGGCTAATAAGTTCGCAGACGATAAAACAATAACAAGCAAGATGGCAAAATATATTAAGCAAGCCCGCGAAGACGATAAAATCAAAGCTATAATCTTGCGTGTGGATAGTCCGGGCGGCTCTGTTATGACTTCGGACGAAATATGGAAGGAAGTTGTAAAAACAAAAGGAGTCAAACCAATTTATGCTTCAATGAGTGACGTGGCGGCATCGGGTGGCTATTATATTTCTATGGCTTGCGATACAATTATTGCACATCCGGCTACCATCACGGGTTCTATCGGAGTAATTGCCGCACTGCCTAATATGAGCGGCACTTGGAAAAAACTTGATATTTCGCTCGATACACTCTCAACTACTGCGGCGGCACACGATTTAAGTGTCAATTTCCCGTTCAGCAAAAGACAAAAAAGCAAACTGCATACCATGATTAATAAAATTTATTTCCGTTTTATTAATAAGGTTGCCGAAGGTAGAAATATGACATTTGACGAGGCTCGGGCGCTTGCCAAGGGACGCGTTTGGACAGGCGAGGAAGCTAAGAAAAATGGTCTGGTTGATGTCCTCGGTGGTATCAAAGATGCTATTAAACTTGCAAAAGCCAGAATTGGAATTGCGGATAACGAGAAAGTGCTTATTGTCGAATATCCCAAGAAGAAGGACCCGGCAGTAGCAATTATGGAAATGTTTGGCAAAAGAGGCGACGATGATATTCGTATTAGACAATCATTTAAAGGTTTGTTTGCAAACAACAGCTCAACTTATCTTGAGATGTACAAATCATTACCATATTCTATGCAACTCCAACTGAATTACGCACGTTCTTTACTTTCTGTTTCTCGGAAAGAGCCGTTTATGTATGCACTCCCGTATTACATAACAATAGAATAATGTTGCAATATATGAGCAAAGGGCTGAAAGTACAATGCTTCAGCCCTTTTTTTATTGGGATAATAAATTCGTAGCAAATTTGAGTACAGACTGTCCAAATCATACTAAGATAAATAATAACCACACATTTGGTTACACGGAAAAATCTTTTTCTTTTATTTTAAAATTTTTTCATAAGTTGCTATGTACTTTTAACTTTAATTAATAATAACTTATTCATTTTGGAGTAATTAAATGAAAATCAGAAGAGAGGATGCTCTCGAATATCACAGTAGAGGGCGCAAGGGTAAGATTGAGGTAATAACAACAAAACCCTGTGTAACGCAGAGAGATTTATCGCTTGCTTATACACCCGGCGTTGCCGAACCGTGTAGAGACATTCATCACGATGTTGAAAAAGTATTTGATTATACTGCACGTGGCAATTTAGTTGCAGTTATTTCTAATGGTACTGCTGTCCTTGGTCTCGGTGATATCGGTCCGGAAGCCGGCAAACCGGTTATGGAGGGCAAAGGTATTTTATTTAAAACTTTTGCCGATATTGATGTATTTGATATTGAACTAAATTCTAAAGATGTTGACGAAATTATTCGTGTTTGCGAAGTGATGGAACCGACTTTCGGTGGTATCAATCTCGAAGACATTAAAGGTCCCGAATGCTTTTATATAGAAGAAGCCTTAAAAAAATCACTTAAAATTCCCGTATTCCACGATGACCAGCATGGAACTGCCATTATTAGCGGTGCCGCACTATTAAATGCGGTTGAACTTACAGGTAAAAAAATGAGTGAAATCAAAGTTGTATATAATGGTGCCGGTGCTTCCGGTATTGCTTGTGCCAAATTCCACATTAGCTTGGGCGTTAATCCTAAAAATGTCCTGATGTGTGATTCAAAGGGCGTGATTTATAAAGGCAGAAAAGAAGGAATGAATGAGTTTAAATATGACTTTGAGGTTGAAACCGATGCTCGCACTTTGGAAGATGCTCTTGTCGGAGCCGATGTTTTTGTCGGTCTATCCAAAGGCGATTGCGTTACTAAGAAAATGATTAAACCAATGGCTGATAATCCGATTATATTTGCTATGGCTAATCCCGACCCGGAAATTTCTTATGAAGATGCTCTGGAAGCTCGTCCCGATGTCATTATGGCAACAGGTCGCTCAGATTATCCCAATCAAGTTAATAATGTTCTTGGTTTTCCGTTTATTTTCCGCGGGGCTTTGGACGTACACGCTACAGCAATTAACGAAGAGATGAAGAAAGCCGCCGCTCATGCTTTGGCTGACCTCGCAAAAGAAGATGTTCCTGAAAGCGTAAAACGTGCTTACGGAGTTACCGAGATGAGTTTCGGTAAAGAATACATCATTCCTAAGCCATTCGACCCGCGCGTGCTTACATGGGAAGCTCCTGCTGTCGCAAAAGCCGCTATGGATACCGGCGTTGCTCGCAGACCCATAGAGGATTTCGACGAATATCGCCGCCAGCTTAATGTTAGAATGGGTAGGGCGCAATTGATTATGAATCCGATATTCAGAAAAGCCGCAAACAATCCGAAACGTGTTGTATTTCCGGAAGGCGAAGAACCGAAGATTATCCGTGCCGCACAGCAAGCAGTTGATGCCAAAATGGCAAATCCGATTCTCATTGGTGATGAAAATGTTATTCGTAAGGTTGCCGAAGAAAACGGTTTGGATATTACAGGTATGGAAATTATTAATCCTAAGACTTGCGATAAAATTGATACTTATGCGGAAGATTATTTCAAATTGAGACAGAGAAGAGGGACAACTATAAAGTCTGCTAATAAAGAAATTATAAGACCTAATTATTTTGCTACCATGATGGTACACAGAGGTGATGCCGATGCTATGATTTCGGGTTTGACTTCTAACTATCCTTGGACTATTCGTCCGGCTCTCAAAATTGTCGGCAACGATGAACGCTTTAATAAAGTCTCCGGTTTGTATATTATTACTACTAAATCGAAAACATTTTTCTTGGCAGATACTACTGTCAATATTGACCCGACATCGGAAGATATTTCTGATATCGCATTGCAGGCGGCGGAATTTGCTACAAACTTCGATATTGTTCCCCGTGTTGCCCTATTGTCTTACAGTGATTTCGGCTCGGCAAACGGTGTTTCACCGAATAAGATGCAAAAAGCCGTCAAGCTCATAAAAGAGCGGCGCCCTGATTTAATTGTTGATGGCGAGATGCAAGCAGATACCGCAGTTGTTGATGATATTTTAAAAGAGAATTATCCTTTCAGCGATTTGAAAACAAGTGCGAATGTTTTAATATTCCCGAATCTTGATGCGGGTAATATTGCATATAAATTGCTTTCACGTATTGGCAACGCACATCCGATTGGTCCTGTACTGCTCGGTATGAAAAAATCGGTTCACGTATTGCAGACGGGTGCTGAAGTAAATGAAATCCTTGATATGATTGCTATTGCAGTAGTCGATGCACAGCACAAGGAAGCCAAAGCATAATAACAATTATAACGTTATTACATACATTGCAAAAAAAGAGGCGCCTTTCGGGCGTCTCTTTTTTTATTTGTATTTGCGAAATTATAAAATAATATTATTTGTCCTTCTTTATTTCTTTTGCTTTTTTTGCTTGCTCTACTAATTCCTTGCTTACTCTTTCGGGGTCGATTTTCCCTTTGGACATTTTAATCGAATCGAATAAATCAATAAACTTCTTTTTGACTTCATCGGGTTTATTCTTACTAATCAAAGCACTCGAAAGCATTAATATACGGTTACCTACATAAGTAGTAGCATACATTTGCAGAACAATTTTATTAGTGAGAGAATCAGTAATAGCATTATGTGTATCCGGCATTCTGAAAGACCAATAATACAATAAGCGTCCGGACGGGGAAAGAATAAATTCCGGTTCAATCTTATAATCGCCGGACAAGGAATTACGTATAGTCCTTGCCTCGTATGCAAAATGATAAATCAAAGCAAGTGAATCATTCATATTGCTTGCCATTTTCCCGAATAATTCCTTTGCCGGAACCGGTGTTATTTGTAATAAAACACCATCAACCATAAAGAGCAAGTTCTCCGCTTCAATTGGTTTGAATTCATCACATTTTAAGTCGAATTGGAAATGAGAGCCACTACTGTTGTAAACAAATCTCAAACCGTCTTCCTTTGCAATAATAGAAAATACACCATCATCAGAACTAGTATCTGTCTGAGAATACAAAGTTCCTGCAAATGATAGGAATATTATAATTATAAATAATTTTTTCATTTTTACCTCAATATTTCAAATTCCATAATAATTAATCTCTATGAAGAAAATCTATAACAACAAATCAATTTATTCTTCATCTGTCGGGTCCCAAGTAATTCTGAAATTCTCGTCCAGACTATTTAAAATAAGTATATCTTTCTCTGTAATATTAAAATCGAAGATAGCGGCATTTTCTTTTATTCTATCTTTATTAGCCGATTTAGGCAGAACTATTGTATGTACCTGCAAAGCCCAACGTATAAGAATTTGCGCAGGTGTTTTTCCGTATTTTTCGGCAATTGATGTCAAAGCCGGATTGTCTAACTTTCTGCCGCGCGTAAGTGGAGTGAATGCTTCGATATATATATCATTTGCTTCGCAATAATCTTGTAATTCCTTTTGATAAAGAAAAGGACTGAACTCCACTTGATTTACAACCGGCTTATAGTTGGCATAAGTCTTTAATTCCTCAATATGCCTGATTGTATAATTACTAATCCCGATTGAGCGTGCAGATTTTTCGTCATAAATTCTTTCGAGTGCTTTCCATGACTTTTTTCTCTTAGCCCTTAGGGGCCAATGAACAAGGTATAAATCCACATAATCCAATCCAAAATTATTCATACTGCGTTCAAAAGCACGCAGGGCGGCATTATATCCTTGGTCTGTATTCCAAAGTTTAGTTGTAACAAAAATATCTTTTCGATTAATACCGCTATCCTTAATTGCACGTCCGACCTCAGCCTCGTTAGCATAAAATGACGCAGTATCAATATGCCTATATCCCTGCTCCAAAGCAAATATTACAGCATCATAAGCATTATTTCCTGTTGCTAAATATGTGCCAAGTCCAAGCATTGGAATTCTTACTCCGTTATTCAAAGTAATGCTTGTATCTATGTTTATTTTTTCCATTTGATATTATTCAATGTAACAATTTTATTGTAATTTTGTCTATTACTATAACGGTAATAAAAAAATAGAATTGTTAAATATTAAAATAGAATTGTAATATGTTCAAAAGAATAAAGTTAGTGCTTGTCTTATTATTCATTATTTCCGCCGGTATTTCAATTGCAAATGCGCAATTACCTGAAATAATAGATGTTAATAAATCGCATTTTGAGTTTAAACCCACTTGCTCACATTCACGGAATAGCAAACACCTTGCTGACGAAATGCTTGCAAAAGATGTGTATTTCAGACCTTATGACGTCCAACATTACGACATATTCCTTGATTGGTATGGAACCCTAAACAAACCGATGAAACTTGACGAAAAGGGTTTTGGCAAACTCGAAGAAGATGATATTAAATGGACAGGTACTAATAAGATTACTCTAAAAATCGATACTTCCGAATTATCAAAATTAAGCTTTGATGTTGGGGATTTGAGCATTATTGCGGTTAAAGTTAATAATAAAATAATTACGCCCCTACCACCTGTTGTCAATAAAGTTTTAACCGTTTCGTTGGATAAAGCGTATCATCAGAATGATATAGTTACAGTAGAAATTAATTATGCACACAACAAATGGTACGGAAAAGATAGGTTCAAGGGGTATTACTTATATCCTAAGCACAAATATATTGGTAAAATACCTGTTAAACCCAATGACACAGCATTTGTCGAGGAACGTATTGCATACACAATGTCCGAGCCTCAATTTGCACGCTATTGGCTACCCTGCAACGACGCACCTCACGACAAAGCAACTGTTACTATGAAAGTACGCGTACCTGCAAACTATTCCGTTGCTTCAAACGGTTTATTGCAGAAAGTATCTGTAAACGATACTGCTTGGACTTATTATTGGAAGTCCGACAATGTGATGCCTACATATTTAATCCATGCCGCCGCATCAATATATAAGCAATGGTCGGAATGGTATCATAGGGTTACAAATCCCGATGATTCTATTGAGGTCAAATATTTTGTTTGGCAGAAAGATTACGATGCAACTAAAAAGGATAAGTCCCAATATAATGCAAAGTGGGCGTTCGAGCAAAATATTGAGCAAATTGAAACATTTTCAAGACTATACGGCGAGTTCCCATTTAAGAAATACGGACTTGTATCCCTGCAACCCTTCCACTATGGTGGTATGGAACACCAGACAATTACATCAATCAATCGCGCATGGATGCGGAATAATTCTCGTTGGGGATTGGCGCACGAGCTGGCTCATCAATGGCTTGGCGACCTTGTTACCTGTAAGACGTGGCGTGATATTTGGGTTAATGAAGGCGGGGCAACATTCAGCGAAGCCATTTGGAGCGAGCATATAGGCGGCAAAGAGGCCTATTTAAATAATATGCTAAGTAAAAGATTTTGGTATTTAAAAAGAGGCGGGAGCAAAAAACCTCCGATTTATGACTTGCCGATAAATACGATTTTCGGTAGTAATGCCGTACTTGTCTATCAGAAAGCAAGCTGGATTTATCATCAACTCAGAATGTTCCTCGGTGATGATGTTTTCTTTCCCGCACTGCGTTCTTTGTTCCAAAAAAACAAATTCACTTCAATTGACCATAATGATTTTATAAAGTCATTCAGCGAAGATGTTACGGATTCACCAATTGATTTTAATACATATTTTAATCAATGGTTGATGAAAAAAGGGCATCCGATATTCAGTATGAATGTCAGCACACACTTTAACGGACACAATCATTATCTTGCTGATGTAACTATTAAGCAAACCCAAAAAGCCGATAATATTTCCGATATATTTATTGTTCCAATCAGGATTATTTTTAATGGCAAAAAAGACGAAGTCTTTACCGATACACTCTGGCAGAGAACAAGAAGTGTTACGAAGAAGTTTGATGTCCCGTTTTTCCCAAGTGAAATTATTATTGATACTGCCTATACACTTTGCGAAGTTGATACTATCGTAACAGATGTTTTGGAATCGACTGGTGATATATATTCCGAATTACTTGTATCTCCTAATCCGCTTAGTAGAGGTGCCATCGGCAATTTGTCATTTGGTTTCAAAAAGCAAGGACAGGTTAGCATTACTTTGAATAATCTTTTGGGGCACAAGGAGAAGATTATTTTTAACGGCTATCTGGATAGAGGTAATTATAGATTTTCCTTTAATACAAATAATTTATTATCCGGTGTTTATATCGTCCGGGTTACAAGTGGTACCATTAACACTTGGGAGAAAATCATTATACATTAGAACAATATCTATATAATGACCAATTACAAAGTCTGCCGGAACAACAAATTCGGCAGGCTTTTTTTTCTTTGAACCAACTGTCATTCCTGCGACAACAGGAATCTCGTTAAGTAAATAATAAGTCAATTATCTTTTAAGCCCCCTCTTTTTAGCATAAGACAGAGAGGGGGCAGGAAAGGCAGAATACTAACTTAGGTAAAGAAAAAAAGAGGCTAGTCTATTGAGACAGCCTCTTTATTCAAAACGATAAAAAAGATATTAAATGCTTTTCATTATCTTATTAATAATAGTCATTCCAGCATCTATATCCTCTAATCTGACGTCCAGCGTTGGACGGAAACGAATACTGCGTTCGCCACAACCGAGTATCATCAGTCCGTTTTTATAAGCCTCTGTTGTAAACTTGTTGCGTATTTCCGGTGAAGGCATAGTAAACGCACGCAGCAAACCGCGCCCTCTGTGATTTGAAATTAAATCAGGAAATTCGGATACGAGAGCATCAATTCGCTTGGCGAGTTCTTTACCCATTTGTGCGGCATTTTCGACTAAGTTATCTTCTTCGATGATTTCAAAGTTACGTGTAGAACGTACCATATCAACAAGATTGCCACCCCAAGTGGAATTAATACGACTGGATTTAACGAAAACATTGTCTTCCACTTCATCAATTTTGGGTCCGGCAAGAATACCGCAGACCTGAGTTTTTTTGCCAAAAGCCAAAATGTCGGGAACAACATCCATCTGCTGATGCGCCCACATTGTACCGGTTATTCCAACGCCGACTTGCACTTCATCAAAAATCAACAGTGCTTCATTCTCTTCGGTTAATTTCTTCAATTCTTGTAAAAATTCATTTCTGAAGTGATTATCCCCGCCTTCGCACTGAATAGGTTCAATAATAATTGCGGCAATATCATCTTTATTCTCATTGAATGCCGCTTTGATTTCCGCAATCGCTTGTTCTTCGAGCTTGATGGTTTGAGCAAGGCTTTCCTCGGTCAATGGAAAATGCAATACCGGATTAGTAATGCGGGGCCAGTCGAATTTCGGAAAATACATAACCTTGTTCGGGTCTGTATTTGTGAGCGACATTGTGTAGCCGCTACGTCCGTGGAATGACTGCTTGAAATGAATTACTTTCTGTCCCTTTTCGCTGCTAATACCTTTGCTCATATTCTTTCTTACTTTCCAATCGAAAGCGGTTTTAAGAGCATTTTCGACCGCAAGTGCGCCGCCAGCTACAAGGAATAAATGATTAAAATAATCAGGTACAGCTACTTTTTCAAATGTTTTAACAAATGTAGCCATATACTCCGTATAAACATCGGAATTCGATGGTTTGTTTAGTGCGGCTTTGCCAATATATTCAATAAATTCGGGAGTATTCAGTTTCGGGTGGTTTATCCCTATTGGCATTGCGGCAAAAAATGAGAAGAAGTCATGAAATGTTCTGCCTTCTCTTTTGTCAATAAATTTTGCTCCCTGACTGTTTTCCATATCAAGGATTAAATCGTATCCGTCCACAAGCATCAGCTTGTTCAGGTCTTCGAGTGCGTGCTTTGCATCGCTAAAGTATTTCGGTTGATAAGCATTTGTCATAGTCTTTTCCTTTCAAATTAATAGTTAATAGTCATAAATAATAAATAGAAATTATTGCTCCGAGTGGAACAATTTGAAATTTAATACGTAAAATATTACGAAACTTATGAGAAATTTCCGGTATGGTGAATAGTTGCAGTGAGTGCTTGCTTATGAGAAATACAGGACAAAAAGGAGTAACCACGAATGGTACCCTTTGTTCCGAGAATATTGTTTGCTATTAATGTCAGATTTCTCATATACAAAATTAAGAAATGCAGACTTATTTAAAAAATGATAAAAAATAAAAGATTGAAAAATTTGTCTTTATCTATGATAAATATTATTTTTTGATTTTTCGAGATGAATTTCAGATTAATTGTTTTATGAAAGCGAAATTGATACATAGTAAATTTAAGCACAGTATATTATATATGCTTATACTGTGTTTCGTTTTTATTTTCGTTTCAGTGGATTTGCCCGCCCAGTATTCTTATAATAAGTATCTGTCTATTAAAAAGGAAGAAAAAGCAAAGAATTTCATTGATTTACTGTTTAAGATAAATAATCCGAAGAAATCAAGACAAAAAAAACATAACAAAACATCAAGAACCGAAACCTCGAAGATAAAGAAAGATACATCAAAGAATAAAAACAAAATTGAAAGTCTTAGGGACGGCGGTGATATTTTCTATTTGTATCTTGAACTTGCCGATAGGGAATCTCGTATTAGTATTATGGTCTATAATATGCTAGGTAAGAAAGTATTAGATGTATATGAAGGCACTCCGCGAGCAAATGGCGTACCTTATGAGATATATATCGATAGCCCATCGTCATTGCCCAACGGCGTTTATCTGTGTGTTGTTGTAGGTAAAAATTTCCGCTTACGAGAGAAATTTGTTGTTTCAAGAAGATAGTTAATTGATAAAGATAAAAAAAACGGGGCTAAATAAAGCCCCGTTTTTTATTTATTCAATGATTGTGAATATCTTGTCGAATTGCGTTATTTGCAATAACTTCTTCACCCTGTCCGGTACGTTAATTAATTCCATAGTCTTGGTCGCTTTTTTCAAATGCGAGAAACCTGAAATGAGCATACCGAGACCGGAGGAATTGACAATATTTACGTCAAGCATATCAATTTGCAAAGTATGAATATCGGAACTATTAGCTATTTCGCTTATAATATTCCTGAACGATAGTGCATCATTACCACCTAAAACATCTGTCTTCAATTTGACAATTGCTTTTTGCGAATTTGATGCAAGTAGTTCGTATTTATATTCAATATTGTCCGACATTATATTCCAATCAATTAAAAGAACTATGCCTTTGCCGGCGCCGCTTTTTTGGTTTTAATTACTTCTTCAACTTCGACTTTTTTAAATCTCTTCATATACCATACAACGAATGCCGAAGCAATGTAAATCGAAGAATATGAACCTACAACGATACCAATTAATAAAGTAAATCCAAAGCCCTGAAGTACGGGACCGCCAAAAAACACAATTGGGATTAATACCAAGACAACCGTTAAAACAGTATTAATTGTTCTACTCAGAGTCTCGTTAATACTTTGGTTTGCCAATTTGACAAGGTGCATACCTTTGTGTTTGTCTTTGTTCTCGCGAATACGGTCGAACACAATAACAGTATCATTGACCGAATAACCGAGAACAGTCAGCATAGCGGCAATCATATTTTGATTGAACTCAACATTAATCCACCCCATGTGGTGGACAAAGTTAATAACACCGAATGTAAAAATAACATCGTGCAGCAAGGCAATAACACCTGCCGCACCGAATACAAATTCAAATCTGAACGCAATATACAGCAGAATTACAATGACAGCTAAAATAACGGCAAGTACGCCCATTGAGCGCAATTCCTTACCAATTTTAGGTCCGATAGTATCCGTTTTTAGTAGGGTTACTTCGTTGCTCGAAAAATCATTTTGAAGTTTATCGACAACTTTTTCCGCTGTCTTGCCTGATTCACGCAATCTGATGAGATATTGATTAGCGGCACCAAACGATTTAATTTCAGCACCGCGATAGCCGGCACGTTCGACCGAACTTCTAATCTCATCGGTATTGACAGTGTTTTTGAATTTAATTGCGAGTTCGGTACCACCGGTAAAATCAATACCGTAATCAATACCGAAACCAAAAATCACAGCAAAACTTAAGAAAATAATCACTGCCGAAACTACGGCAAAGAATTTTCTTTTTCCTAAAAAGTCTATTTGTGTATTATGAAAAAATTGCATTATTGTTTTCTCCTCTTTATTATGCTTCTTTTGTTTTAGGTTGACCGAAATTGAAACTTGTTATTCCACGTGCCAAGAGAATTTCGAACATTTTCTTTGATAAATAAACACCGGTGAATAATGTACCCAAGATACCTATCATCAGCGTAAGAGCAAAACCTTGGATTGGTCCTGTACCGACAAAATATAAAATCATACCGGTTAGGAATGTAGTAATATTCGAATCCAAAATAGCGCTAAGTGCTTTTCCAAAGCCTTCGTCAACCGCCGAGCGTAACGAACGCCCGCGCTGCAATTCTTCCCTGATACGTTCAAATATCAGAATGTTGGCATCAACCGCCATACCTATCGTAAGAATAATACCTGCAATACCCGGCAGAGTCAGCGTTCCTTGGAATGCCGCCAATATTGCCAGAATAAGTAGCACGTTCAACATAATCGCAAGGTTTGCAATTAATCCTGCGGCATTATAATATAAAATCATAAACAGAATAACAAGAATAGCCGCTATCAAGAAGGACATAAGACCTTTCTGAATAGAATCCTCACCGAGAGATGGACCAACTACTCTTTCTTCAATCATCTTTACCGGCGCTTTCAAAGCACCTGCTTTTAGAACGATTTTGAGGAGTCTTGCTTCTTCTGCGTTTTCCATACCTGTAATTTGTGAATTACCACCGATAATTTTTTGATTAACAACCGGTGCAGAATAAATCTGGTCATCAAGGACGATTGCAATTCTCTTCTTTACATTCGCACCTGTAATTTGCGCCCATCGGTCGGAACCTTCATCGTCCATTGCCATATTAACAATAGGTTGATTGTTTGTCGGGTCGAACGTAGCGGCGGCATTGGTAATATGCTCACCGGTAAGTTCCGGCTCGGCTTTCAAACCGAAGAATGAAAATGCTTTAATATCTTGCCCATCTCTATCTTTGTATATTGCGGGCTTGGCAAGGAATTTAATCTCAATACCATAAGGTAATAATTCCTGAATATCAGTACGGGAAAGAATCCTATTGAATTTTTTCAGATAGGGTTCAAATATTCGGAAATTATAATCGCCCTTTGGGAAATTATTAATTGCATAATTTACTTCCGCGGGTGTCCTGTTTCTATCTTCATAAAGATAGAGGGTGCTGAAAAGTGTTGTGAACGGGTGGTCTTCCAGATACTGTTTTCTTTGCTCATCTTCGGAAAGCCCTGCATAAGGATTAGCCGTATCGGCTTTTGCAACCGCATTAGTAGTATCACCGGCGCTTGTAGTATCCTGCATATTTTCAGCAACAGATTCTTGTTCGCTCTTTGTAGAATCCTGTGCAATTGCAGTAGAATCACTTTCCGTTTCCGTATTATCCAAACCCTCTTGTTTTCTCAACTTGTTTTCATTGGCAAGATATTTGTCAATTTTATAGAAAGCGGAAACAAGATTTTCGTCGCTGCGAACCAGCTTGAATTCGAGACGAGCAGTAGTCTGCAGTAATTGTCTCATTTCTTTTTCATTGGTAACACCGGGAAGCTCGAGCAAAATTCTGCGAGCGCCTACTTTTTGAATTGTCGGCTCGGCAATACCGTATTTATCAACACGCTGCCGAATGACCTGAATAGCTTGGTCAATAGCATCAAGTTCGTTTTCTTTTAACTTATCGACAATCTTTTCCTCAGTATCGGCAATATTTGCATCGCCACCGAAATCATAGTAATCCGAAAGATATTTTCTTTTAGGACGTGCAATCTCATCAAAGTTTTTTGTGAAAACTTCAAGAACATCAAGGTCTGTGTTCTCGGTTTCCTGTTTTGTTTTTTCAATTACTTTTTCGAAAGTCTTGTCAATAGCGTCTTTGTCTGCGGCTTCTTCAAGAAGTTTAAGGACATCAACTTCGAGAGTAACATACATACCGCCACGTAAATCCAGACCGAGTTTCAATCTGTTAGATTTTGCGGATTGAAGTTCATCGCCATATTCCTTTTCAAAATTTTCAATAATTTTGATGGAATCAGCGGTATTCCCTGCCTTCTTGGCTTTTGCGAAAGTGTTTTGCTGTTTGTCAATCAGTTGATTTGCTTTGTATGTTGGATACAATAGAAGCAAAGCAACTAATATCGGCACAAATATCAGCAAAATTTTTCCGATAACTTTTTTCAATTAAATCCTCCGTTGTACAAATATAATTATTGTTTTCGTATTTTTATAGAACTACAAATATATGATTATTCAGGCAATTCAACAAATTATTATATTATTATAATATAGTCTTATTATTATCGCAACAATCGATGAATAAGTGTTAATGTCTTTATTATCATACTGTTATGAATATCAGGAGTAATAAAATAATCCATTATGCCGAGATTTGCAGATTGGTTTGCAGATTGCATAGTAATAGAGTTAATTATTCTTCTTTTTCGGGAATTTTGATAGAAATGAAAATAAATAGCCCCAGCACAAAAAGTATAAACAGCAGTGAGAAACTAATTGGAATAGGGTAAATATCGGTTACCAACATCTTGATACCCACAAATCCAAGAATAATTGCAAGTCCATAGTGCAAATAACGAAACTTGTCTATCATTGATTTTAGGGCAAAATAGAGAGAACGCAATCCGAGTATAGCCAATATGTTCGATGAATAAATAATAAATGTGTCGCGAGAGATAGAAAGCACCGCCGGTATTGAATCTACTGCAAATATTATATCGGATACTTCAATTACAAGCAAGGTAACAAATAGCGGAGTAGCAAATCTGACACCTTGAATTTTTACAAAGAAACTCCCACCCTGCAATTTTTGTGTTACATTTATATGCTTATTAACAAAACGTATTATTCTGCTTTTATCGCCGTCAAGTGTTTTGT
>Ga0256846_1000229_pt1 | contig 24091 bp, 22 predicted proteins | sample TevniametaG_FD_189098 | JGI IMG/M metagenome (GOLD analysis project Ga0256846, IMG submission 189098) | Tube worm associated microbial communities from hydrothermal vent at the East Pacific Rise, Pacific Ocean - Tevnia | ecosystem: Host-associated > Annelida > Integument > Unclassified ...
AAGTAATTGATAATTTAAATTGTTTCACTAACTGTTTCCCTGTAATCAACAAAAAACTAAAGCATGTCAGTCAACGATCTCAAAAAATCCTAAATATTATTCCGCTGGATATTGAGGATGATTTTTTCTTAGACATACAACAAATTGATACAAGTAATGGAAACGAATATCTTAATCAAAATAGAAAAACCGGCAGTAACAACAAACTGAATGCATATATAAGATATGGAGGAGTGGCGAGATTTGACGAAAGAGATGCTTCCGAACTACTGCATTATCTATTAGATGTTCTCAAAGAGGATAGCGTTGCTTATAAAGCTATTGGTGATGACTTTATTAACAGAAACGTGATCCAACTCAGGCAAATTATCTCAAGAATTGAACAAAAAATAGAAAACAAAAAATTTATAAAAACAAAATCTCCCTATGTGATTATAGATTACGATAATTTTAAATCAAGTGCGTCAGAAACATTTTTTGTTTCATATTGGGTGACAAATGGTGAAAAAACAAATAAAATACATCCTTTTGTGAATCTTAGTCAATACAAAGGAAGCACGTTCCAAGAAAAATCAATAATGTTTGTCACAGGAACTGTAGGAGGAACAAATGAACCCAAAGCAAGTGAAAAAACATACGCCTACAGAGAAAATATTTTGTCAAAAGGACGAATCGTGACAAATCAAGATATAATCAATCACTGTTTCAATCATTATAAATCCGCAATTTCTAAAGTTATCATAAAAAAGGGCGTGCAAGTACAACAAAACATTTCCGTTGGCTACACACCGACAATAGATATTCATATAACAAAAAACAAAGAAGCTAATTTGGATTATGACGATTGGAACTATTTGAAAGAAAGTTTTATTAATAGTTTGGAGATGAAATCCGCCAATACGCTACCTTTCAGAATCTTTTACAATTGATTTTATAGCATAAAACACAACTGATTTCGTTTTGCCGGAATCATTTCGGTCAAAAAAATAACCTAAACCTACAATACAAATCTTAGTGTTTATGAAAGCCTTGTTATCACCCGCAAAAAAATTGGAACTCCGAAAAGATTATCCATCAATTGAACATCAAAAACCTTATTTTTTGGATGAAGCCGAAAAGCTTATCGACTTAATGAAAAAAAAAACTCCGGATGAAATCAAACAATTGATGAAAATATCCGATAGTTTGGCTAATCTGAATTGGGAACGCTACCACAATTGGAAAAAAAACATCGATTCAAAACAAGCACGCCCCGCAATTTACAGCTTTGACGGTGAAGCATACAGAGGCTTTGATGTAAACACTCTGTCACAACAAACAACAGACAGAGCCAACAACAGAATCAGAATACTCTCAGGATTATATGGCATTCTTAAACCCTATGATTTCATTTATCCTTATCGGTTAGAAATGGGAATACGACTAAAATTCGATAAATATCATAATCTATATGAATTCTGGAAAGAACACATCTCTGATTTTCTCAATCAAGAAATGCAGCAAGGAGAACTACTTGTGAATATTGCCAGTCAAGAATATTTCAAAGCTGTTGATCAAAAAAAACTAAAACATGAAATTATTGATATCGACTTCAAAGATTATAAAAACGAGACGCTCAAAACCATCAGTATTTATGCCAAACGAGCTCGCGGACAAATGGCTCGATATATTTCTGAAAATGATATTGAAACCAAAGATGAACTGAAGTTGTTTCATTATGGAAACTATCAATATGATGAAAATTTATCAAGTGAAAATCGGTTGGTTTTTACGAGATAAAAACTCATTTTTTGACACGCCGCCATTTCAAGATAAAAAATGTGATTGATATTCCGAGAATCATCCCGCCAAAAACATCAAAAGGATAATGCACTCCCATTGCCATACGGGTATATCCAATCCAGATTGCCCACAGAAAAAACAACGCGGAAAGTGATGGTCTTTTAAACAATATGCTTATGGCTGTTGCCAACGCAAACACTTCCATAGTATGTCCCGACGGAAAGCTGTAGCTCCCTCCGGCAACCAACTGTTTGATATTGTCATGAACATCAAAAGGACGCAATCTTTGAAATATGTTTTTAATCGCAAAATTGATGAGTGCCGTCAGAACAATCACAAAAGATATTTCAATGCCGAAAAGGAGATGTTTTTTTTCTTTTTTGATAAAATAAAGTCCGAAAATAAACAGAATAACCGCCACACTGACCAGCGTGGCATATTGTGTAGTCCAAATCACAAAGTCATCTGCCGCTTTCCAACGATGTGAATAAATCCACTCTAAAAGCTTATAGTCAAAATTTTGAAATTCTTCTAACATCAATTGGAGAACTGTTTCTCAAAATATCCGACTTCTTCCAGCGTTTTTTTCATAATATAATAGGTTTGCACAATGTCATGATCCAAACCAACCGACATTCTGACCAAACCCTCTGACAGTCCCATTTCTTTTTGCTCTTCTTCCGGCACTTCACTTGATGTCCCCTTGCCGGGAGCATTGAACAGAGTCTTATAAAAACCTAGACTTACAGCCAAATAACCCACATTTTTATCTTGTAGTTTTTCCATAAATTCCGTTGCCATTTCACTGGTTTTCAGATCCAGCGTAATCATTCCGCCAAAACCAAACTCGGCATGCATCATTTTTTTATACAATTCATGCTGAGAAAAACTCTTCAATCCGGGATATTTCACACGAACCCCGTCTTTCTCGAGATGTTCTGCCAAATATTGTGCATTTTGACTGTGTTTCACCATCCTGATTGGAAGTGTTCTCATATTTTTCAAAATTTGCGCTGAACGCACGCTGTCCATCACCGGACCAAGCAACATACTAGCTCCGTCATTTACACTTTTAAGCGCATTGATAAAATCAGATGTTCCGCAAATCACACCGCCTACGGTGTCATTCATACCATTGATAAACTTAGTAAGACTATGCACCACCACATCTGCCCCAAAAGCCGTCGGAGTGAAAATCAAAGGTGTGAAAGTATTATCAATCACTAATTTAATATTGTGTTTTTTGGCAATTTCAGATAAAGCTTCCACATCTGCCAGCTCCAGCAAAGGATTGCTCAAAGTCTCCGCATAAATCATCTTTGTGTTGGGCAGGATGGCTGCTTCTACCTTTTCCAGATTTGTGATATCAACAAATGATGTTTTAATATCAAACTTAGGAATGAAATTTTTCAAAAATGCATAAGTTCCCCCATAAATTGTCCTACTGGAAACAATATGATCTCCTGCTCCTGCCAATTGCATGATGACAGGAGTGATGGCGCCCATCCCCGAAGAGGCAACATTGGCAGACTCCGTATTTTCCATCTTGGCAATTGCCATGCTCAGATAATGATTGCTCGGGCTGGTATGTCGCGAATACAAATAGCAACCGTCAATATTACCTTCAAAGGTATCCAACATGGTTTTTGCTTTCAAAAATGTATAAGTTGCCGAATCTGAAACAGACGGATTGACGCCCCCAAATTCACCGAAAAATTGTAAATCTTGGATTTCTTGGGCAGGATTATGTTTTTTATTGCTCATGATATCTGGAATATTTTTAGTTTGTTAGACGACTGCAATTTAATATTTATTTTCAATCTTTACGGCGTAAAAATCATAAAAAAACAAATTTTAATAAATTAACGATTGCAAATATAAAGAGGAGAAAGATCACTTAATATCACGAGAACTGGCTGATCCTAAACCTATTATCCTGACATACCTGCTTCCGGGGGCGCTATAATAGACCAGAACCTTATATTCATTTTCGGTTTCGCTAAAACTGTTTTCCAAATCGGAAAAATTTAATCTCCCGTCTTGGTCTTTGGTCACATAATAATAATCATAATAGCCTTGCTTCAAAAGAACGGAAACTTCATAGCGTTGTGTGTCTTCATTATATTTCAATTCATATTCATCCGAGGGCATAAAATGGTTAAACTTTCCAACCACATAGATGGACTCTGGTGTCTCCTCTCCTGTCTTTAAAGAAAAGTGTGCATAGATATAATCCGCTTCAAAATTAGGATCTTCTGCTTGCAAAGAGCGAATAACATAAGAGCCGTTAATGTCTTTTCTGAAAAGATATTTATCACGCGGAACCATCGTATATAAATAGAAATGATATAATTTTTTAAGCTCTCTTTGATAGACATTATAGTTCACTCCTCTTAAGTCTTTGGAACTAAAGCTCATAAATTCATTGATTCCGTCAAAAACAGCATCGTTCGGATAGTGATACACCCATTCATTTCCCTTATAAAACGTAGGACGTTTGAATTCTTTATAATCTCTGAAGTTATCATTTTGAAAAACTCTGACACTCAGCGTTTGAGACTCATTTTGAATAGGAAGTGATTGGGTATACAGAGAAAAATCTACAACTTGCATGCTGTCTCTGGTTTCAACATCGTTGCTCCACGAAATTTTAACTCCCACATTAATAGTTTGTTCATAAATTATAAAAGGGAGACTAAAAATAAGATTATCTTCATCATCCAAAATCTGAATTTTATAATTCCCTGACAATAAAATCCTTGTGTTTTCATTGGGGAATCTCACAGAATAGTGTGTATAGGCTTGAAAAGTGTTGCTGGAATTCTGCATTTCCGTGATAATACTTGATTCAAAACCATCGATATATTCTGATGTGCTGAGATTTGATTCTTCCCAATTTTCATCAAAACGAACAATTTTGTAATAGTAGTCGTCTTCATCTGCCCTCAAATCGTCAAAAGAAAAATAAATCGGTGCACCCAATCGTATAATCGATGAAGGCATTGGTTGTTTTCCATCATTTATTTCGGCTGTTTTAATATAGTATGGAGGCATTTCATTATAGTCTTTGCTCAATTGTGCATAAACAGTACCACTGAAAACCAGAGTCAAAAAAAACAAATAATATTTCTGTACACTCATAAATAATATATCTTTGCTCAAAGATAAAAAAATCAGAACATTAAACAACAACTATCATACCGTGTTAGTATTTTTTTTAAGTGTTATGCACCAAAAACAGCATATATTGATTCATCAATCCTTGGAAGTACATCCCATCATTGAGATACATAAACAATAAAAAGGGACCGAACCTAGTTCAATCCCTCTTTAAATTTAACAACACAAATAAAACAATGAAACATGAAAAAAAATACTTCATTCAAATTTCAAGAACAAAGGTATGCGTAAAAACCTTTATAAATTTGAATATTTCACAAACAACCCCAACAACTTTATAAACGACATGATATTTCACATTAACGACATGGGGCGTCACAAAAAACATTTCAGATAAATTGTTTATCATAATTGGAATGAAAATCATAGCTTTGCAAGATTGTTGTTATTTATTCATTAATGAATGGTAAACTTAAGATACACATCAATGCTCGTGCAGCATAGCACTTTGATGATCTTCTATTTTGGAGTATTTCTTTTGTTGATTTTTATTAAATTCAGCTATAATAATAGATTCAGGCTGAACGTATCAAAACCTAATGTCTATATTTTTGAATATGAATCCAGTGCCAGAAAAGTCATAACCCCCTATAACATTCTTTTTGCTTCATTTCAGATTATTAGCTATACACTTCTGGTTTTTTCTTTGGCAAGCAGATTTTTTAGTAACAACAAATTCTCTTATGGTTTATTATTTCAAATTTTTCTTCTAATCACTGTCTATACCTTCTATAAAGTAGTAGCGGAATTTTTATTGATGATTGCCTTCAAAAAAACAACCTTGACACAAATGTTCAAACACATTAGAGTCTCTTTTCATAATTATTTATCTTATTATACTTTTTTTGTTTCGTTTTTTCTTTATTTTTTTCCTTTTCAAAATAACATATTCTCTTATCTTACTATTGTATTTACTAGTATTTTTATCTTTCTCAACGGATTGAAATATTACAACAGTATAAAGAAGCACACCAATCTAAAAACTTTCCAAATATTTTTATATCTTTGCATCTTAGAAATTTTACCAATAATCTTTGTTTTTTATTGGGTTAGCTTTCAAATTTTATGAGTGAAAAATCAGTAATGAAAAAGAAGAAAGTAAAGACTATTTTAGTTTCTCAACCGGAACCTACAGCAGAAAACTCTCCATTCTTTCAATTAGCCAAAAAAACAAAAGTAAAAATAGATTTTGTTCCTTTCATTCACATTGAGGGCGTTCATGCGCGAGAAATCAGGAAACAGAAAATTACATTACCTGATTTCAGTGCCATTATTTTTACCAGTAGAAACGCTGTAGATCATTATTTTAGACTAGCAGAAGAAATGCGTTATCAAGTGCCGTCAACCATGCGATATTATTGTCAATCCGAGGCAATCGCACTCTATTTACAGCGGTATATCGTCTATCGGAAAAGAAAAATCTATTATGGTAATAAAACCGTTAGTGATTTAGGCAATATTATTCAAAAAAATCCGGAAGGAAAATTTCTTTTACCCTCGTCAGACAAGCTAAAACCCGCTATTCCTAAAGTTTTGAACGAAACAGGAATAGAATGGCAATCTGCAACTTTTTTCAAAACCTGTGTGAGTGATCTCTCTGATTTAAAAGATGTTTACTATGATGTTCTGGTTTTTTATAGTCCATCAGGCATTAAATCTCTGTATAAAAATTTTCCTGATTTTAAACAAAACGAAACCCGAATTGCTGTTTATGGTAATTCAACCGCAAAAGCTGCTGAAGAAAAAGGCTTAAGAATTGACATCATGGCGCCAACACAAAAAAATCCGTCGATGACCATGGCGCTGCAAAAATATGTTGAGGAAGCCAATAAAAGATAATCTCAAAACCTTTTTTTAGTTATCTTTTTATACATAAATCTAACTTTCAAACATAAAATTCAGTATTATGAAAGTTTATACCAAAACCGGAGACAAAGGAACCACCCTCCTGATAGGAGGTTCCCGAGTTCCAAAACATCATGCCAGAATTGAAGCTTACGGAACCATTGACGAGCTTAATTCTCATATCGGACTATTAAGAGATTTTACCGATAAAAAATATAAAGACGAATTGGTCGAAATTCAGCACAAACTTTTCAATTTAGGCTCTTTTCTCGCGCTTGAAAAATCAAAAGAAAAATTGGCTAATGGAAAAAAAAGACTGAATATTGCAAAAATATCTGAAAAAGACACTCGTTTTTTAGAAGAAAAAATTGATCAAATGGACAAACAGCTACCGCCAATGACACAATTTATACTTCCGGGAGGGCATCAGGCGGTTTCAATCTGTCACATCGGCAGAACAATCTGTCGAAAAGCAGAACGAAAAATCACCTATCTCAATGAAACAGAAGAGATTGACATGAGTCTGCTTCAATATATCAACAGACTGTCTGACTATCTGTTTGTATTGGCACGGAAATTGTCTCTCGAATTGAAAGCCGAGGAAATACCTTGGAAACCAAAATAAATTTGACAATTCAGACAATTTTGTTATTTTTGCAAACTTTTAAATATTAAAATTATGTATTGGACCCTAGAATTAGCTTCTCATTTAAGCGATGCTCCTTGGCCTGCAAGTAAAGACGAGCTGATAGATTATGCCATCAGGACAGGTGCTCCGCTTGAAGTGGTAGAAAATCTTCAAGAGATAGAAGAAGAAGAAGAAATCTACGAAACCATTCAAGACATTTGGCCGGACTATCCAACCGAAGAAGACTTTCTTTGGAATGAAGATGAATACTAAAACAATGAAATTATAGCATAAAAGTCTCTTCAAAGAGACTTTTTTTTTATACTTTTGACACAAATAATTATATTAAGATTCCAAGCACACAGAACAAATGAAAATAGTCAATTCTTTACTAAAGGTTTTTTTAGGAGACAAACAATCAAAAGACATCAAAGCAATGAAATCATTGCTTGACCAAATAAATAATTTTGCACCTTCCTTAGAAAATATTAGCCATGACGCGCTGAGAAATAAAACTGTTGAATTCAGAGCATTGATTAAAGATGCTACCAAACAACTGAAAACAGACCAAGACAATCTAAGAATTCAAGCAGAAAAAGAATCCAATCTGGATCAAAGAGAAGAAATATACGACCGCATTGACAATCTCGAAGATGAAATCTACAAAACGGAAGAAAAAGTTCTCAACGATATTCTTCCCGAAGCGTTTGCCGTTGTCAGAGAAACCGCCAAAAGATTCAAAGAAAATGAAACCATAGAAGTCACAACCTCAGCTCTTGACAGGGAACTCTCTGCAACCAGATCATATATCAATGTTGACGATGACAAAACCGTTTGGAGCAACCGGTGGAATGCAGAAGGAAAAGAAGTGGTTTGGGATATGGTTCACTATGATGTGCAATTGCTCGGAGGCATCACGCTGCATCAAGGAAAAATCGCTGAAATGATGACCGGTGAAGGAAAAACATTGGTTGCCACACTCCCACTCTATCTCAACGCACTCCCAAGCAGGGGCGCACATCTTGTTACAGTGAATGACTATTTGGCAAAAAGAGATGCCGCTTGGATGGCGCCCATTTTTGAGTTTTTGGGGCTGCGAGTGGATTGCATCGACAAACACCAACCAAACACGGAAAACAGAAGAAAAGCCTACGAAGCCGATATCACTTACGGAACAAATAACGAATTTGGCTTTGACTATCTGAGAGACAATATGGCACATGCCACTGACGATTTGGTGCAACGACCACACAACTACGCCATTGTCGATGAGGTGGATTCCGTGTTGATTGACGATGCCAGAACCCCTTTGATTATTTCCGGACCTGTTGAACAAGGAGACAGACATGAATTCAATGAGTTGAAACCTTTCATTGAAAAAATTTTTCAAGAACAGAAATCTCACATGCTCAAAGAATTGGCATTAGCAAAAAAATTAATCAAAGAAGGAAACACCAAAGACGGAGGATTTCATCTGCTACGAACTTATAGAGGACTGCCAAAGAACAAAGCGCTAATCAAATTTTTAAGCGAAGAAGGTGTCAAGCAATTACTTCAAAAAACAGAAGCACACTATATGCAAGACAACAATAGGGAAATGCCTAAGGTTGACAAAGAGCTGCTTTTTGTAATTGATGAAAAAAACAATTCCATAGAACTATCCGACAAAGGAGTTGAATTCTTGTCAAAAGATACAGACCCCGACTTTTTCATTCTCCCTAACATCAGTGAAGAAATAGGAAAAATAGATAAGTCTGACGAAGCTGAAATAGAAAAAAATAAAAAGAAAGATCAATTGTTCAGAGAATATGCCGCCAAAAGCGAGCGCTTGCATACACTCAATCAATTGCTGAAAGCCTACACACTATTTGAAAAAGACGTGGAATATGTTGTTTTAGAAGATCAAGTGAAAATTGTGGACGAACAAACCGGACGTATCATGGAAGGGCGCCGTTATTCCGATGGGCTACACCAAGCCATTGAAGCAAAAGAAAACGTGAAAATTGAAGACGCCACGCAAACCTATGCCACCATCACTTTGCAAAATTTCTTCAGAATGTATCGAAAATTGTCCGGAATGACAGGTACTGCCATCACAGAAGCCGGTGAACTTTGGGATATCTACAAACTTGATGTGGTGGAAGTTCCCACCAACAAGCCTTTGGCAAGAATTGATAAAGACGATAAAATCTATAAAACCAAAAGAGAAAAATATAATGCCATAATTCAAGAAATAGACGAATTAACCAAACAAGGCAGACCTATTTTGGTTGGAACAACTTCTGTTGAAACCTCTGAACTTTTAAGCAAAATGCTTAACTATGTCAAAATTCAGCATAATGTTCTCAATGCCAAACAGCATAAGAAAGAAGCGGATATTGTTGCCGAAGCCGGAAACTCCGGCGTGGTTACCATTGCCACGAACATGGCAGGTAGAGGAACCGATATCAAACTGGCAGATGAAGTAAAAAAATCAGGAGGACTTGCCATTATCGGAACTGAACGCCACGATTCCCGCCGTGTGGACAGACAGTTGCGTGGTCGTGCCGGACGTCAGGGTGACCCCGGGTCTTCACAGTTCTATGTCTCGCTTGAAGACAACTTGATGCGCTTGTTCGGATCTGAAAAGATTGCCAAAATCATGGACAGAATGGGAATGAAAGAAGGTGATGTCATTCAACACCCGATGATTTCAAAATCTATTGAAAGAGCCCAGAAAAAAGTAGAAGAAAACAATTTTGGAATTCGTAAAAGATTGCTCGAATATGACGATGTGATGAATGCCCAAAGAGAATTGGTCTATAAACGAAGACGCCACGCCTTGGAAGGAGAAAGACTCAAGGTGGATATTGCCAATATGATCTATGAAGCAATTCAAGCCATTGTGGAACAAACAAAAGGCGACTATGAAAACTTTGAGATGGAACTCATCAAAACCTTTTCTATCAGTTCACCTGTCAGCAAAAACGAATTCAAAAATATTGACGAACTCAAACTCATCAATACAATTTATGAGCTTGCCACCAAACATTATAAAGAAAAAATTGAACGAACAGCCATAACCGCCTATCCCGTTATCAAACAGGTCTATGAAAACGAAGGAGATAAATATAAACGAATTGTTGTTCCTTTCACCGATGGCAGCAGAAGCATTCAAGTGACCACTGATCTCAAGGAAGCCTATGAGTCTGAAGGAAAAAAATTGGTGGTTGACTTTGAAAAAAATATCACATTGGCCATTATTGATGAAGCATGGAAAGAACATCTTCATAAGATGGATCAACTGAAAACTTCTGTTCAAATGGCATCTTATGAACAAAAAGATCCTATTCTGATTTATAAATTCGAAGCTTTTGAACTGTTCAGAAACATGCTTGACAAAGTGAATAAAGATGTATTGTCATTCTTGTTTAAAGGAGATTTGCCCACGCAAGACCCCAACCAAGTTCATGAAGCAAGAGAACAAAGAAGACCTAAGAAAAAACTAAAAGAGAGCAGAGCAAATGACATTCCGTCTTTAGAAGAAATGGCAGCCAACAACAGACAAGCCATGCAAGGCGGACAGGAACAAAGAATCACTGCGCCCATCAGAAAAACAAAAAGCTACGGACGAAACCAAGTTGTCACGGTTATGAATGTCAGTTCCGGTGAAAAGAAAATGATTAAATATAAAAAAGCCGCAAACCTGATTGATTCCGGAGAATGGGTGATTCATGAATCGTAATTATAATCATTTTATTGAATCTTGAAATATCGAAGGCTACATATTTTGAATGGATAAACCGTTATTTCTTTAATTTTTTAATCTCATTATCAAAGTCAGATAAATATTTTTGGTCTTGAATAACTCTGAATTTCTCATATTCTTTCGCTGATTTCTCTAATGCTTTTTGATGCGATATTTTTCCTGCATTGGAAAGTATATCATATTGGTTAAGTTTTAAGAAACTATCTAAAATTACTATCCATTCATTCATTTTCATTGGAATATTTCTTTCTGCTTGAAGTTCAGCAAAGTTCAAATAGAGTTCTACTAATCGATTTAATTCTGAAACTTCTTTTTTGGAAAGATAATTTTTTGCAATTGAAATATCTGATTTTAAAATTTTGCCTTTTGGCGAATTTTTCCAAGTTGTTAAACCCATATTTTCTTTATCAGCATCTGCTCGATTTACGATTATTTCGCTTGCAGTATTACCTGTAATTGCCCAGTGTAATTTATTTTGAACTGTTTTGTAAAAGGTAATTGTTGTTTCTGATTTTGGATTATAATCAATACTACATTGAGCATAAATATCCGTTATTTTTTGATAAAAACGCCTTTCGGATGCCCGTATTTCTCGAATTCTTTCGAGTAATTCATCAAAATAATCTTTTCCAAAAATTTGACTTCCTTGTTTTAATCGTTCATCATCTAAAACAAACCCTTTGACGATAAATTCTTTTAGTGTTTTGGTTGCCCAAATTCTAAATTGGGTGGCTTGTTTAGAATTCACACGATAACCAACTGAAATAATAGCATCAAGATTATAGAAATTTGTTTCATACGATTTGCCATCTGTTGCAGTTGTTCGGAAATTCCGAACAACTGAATTTTCATCCAATTCACCTTCATTAAAGATATTTTTTAAGTGCTCACTTATGGTTGATTTAGATTTGCCAAATAGTTCTCCAATAGATTTTTGAGTTAACCAAATTGTTTCATTTTCCAAAAAAACATTGACCTTAACATCTCCGGTGTTGGAAGTATATAGGATGAAATTTGATGAATTGTCTTGTAAATTATTCATTTTCAAATTTCTTAATTTCAGTTTCAACACAATCAGAGTTATCCAATACTATTTCTTCTTTTTGATACATTTCTTTTACTTTTAGATATGCTTCATCTTCATTTTGGGCTTCCACCTCAATTATTCGTGACAGTAATTCTTGTATTTCAAATTCAAACGTTTTCATAATTTAATCTTTTTATAAGTTCCTCTATTTTTAAACTCAATAAGCCCTTTGTCTCTCAAAAATTGTAACTGTTGTCTTATTTTGTCTTTGATAAAATTGTTATTTGGATATTTTAGTTTTAATGTTTCTTCAAAAGCATACATTTCTTTTAATGTAAATGTTTCTTTTTGAATAGCGTCAACGCAATTCATAATATCTAAAATCCATCCTTTACTTTCTCCTTTTTTCGTTCTTAAAAATTCTGTTCCTTTCCATTTGGATTGAACTTTTTCTTTTGGAATGATTTCTGAATTTTTAACAAGAAAAATACGTCCGTTTTCGGGGACTTTTGTAATATCAATATTACAACCAACCCATCCGGAACGTCTTGCAGTTTTGCTTAAAGCCTTTCTTTTAATAATAATTTCAGAAGTAAAATAATGTTTAGGAATAATTAGAAAATTATTTACTTCCCATTTTGTTTTATCATAAGTAAGAAAAAAGAAATTCGGATTTTCATCTGAATTAATTCTTTTTATCATTGTTGAATACGCTCCGTCAACAATTTTATTACCAACTTTAATTGCATTTTTACTTTTTAATTCAAATTGTTCTGAACAAGTTGAACAATAAAAATCTGCTACCGGTTTATTGTTTTCAAATTCATTTAAACGTATTTCTCCACAGTTAGGGCAATAACTATTTGTTTTGACCCAATCTTCTGTTAGAACACGGGCAATCTGAGATTTGCTGGTGTACTCTATCGCCTTGTGTGTGTTAAAAGCTAAATTCATTTGAAAACTTGGTTTATATCCAAAGTATTTCTACAAAAAGCTCAATATGGACAAACGGTTTTGCTATCATATTTCTTATTTTAATACCCCCAAAAATACAAATTTATCTCTATGATTTTCCCCATCTCTCTTTTTCCCTTTTAATGTTTGTCATGTCGAGTGATGAAGCTCCGCTTCATTGTATCGAGAAGACTTTTCCCTGATCAAAGTTTTGCGGCAATCATAAAACCTACGCCTTTTTTTGTTTTGATATTGTTTTTGCCTATTTTCTTTCGAAGATTATTGATATGAACATCCAAAGTCCGTTCCCCGACAATCACACTGCTGCCCCAAATATGCTTATAAATCTCCTGTCTGGAAAATATTTTTCCTTTATCTCGAGCCAACAGCAACAAAATATCATATTCTATTTTGGTCAAATCAATAATTTCATCTTTTTTAGAAACTTTTCTCTTTTTAGGATTGATGAGAAGTTTGCCTATTTTTATTTTTTTTGTAGCCTTTCGGTTTCGTTCTTGCCTTCTTAGGGTTGCCTTGATTTTTGCCACAAAGATAGAATCGCTCAAAGTGGTAAAAATAAAGTCGTCTGCACAAGAAAGAAGCGAGGCTGCAATCTCGTTGTCTTCCACTTTTTTAGAAGCATAAAAAACCAAAGGAATTTGTGACATTTTCTCTCTATGAAAAATGCCGTGGCAAACATCCATCGCCGTCTTTTCTTCATAGTTGAGCACAACCAAATCAAACACTTGATTGTCAAACAAATTTCCAAAATCTTTCAAATCGGCTTTCGTAAAAAAAACTTCAAAAGGCTCTTTTTTCAATAAAGTTTTTATCTTTTTTTCATACTTTTTGTCATACCCGATAAATAGAATGTTCTGTTTCTTCATGTGTTTACTTTAATCTTATGGTTTTTATGCTACTTTTTGCGTTTTTGTATATCAAAGGCTTTTCTTATCCTGATTTTTCTTCCGTTTGGCAGTTTAATAGTCTTTCTGTCCTGTTTGTTTTTTCGGTCAATGCTATCTTTGGAAGAAGACAAATTTATAATCTCATCAAATTCGTCTTTGCTTCGGGCATAGATTTTCATCTGCTTGATAATCGCATTCATATTCTTCACCAAATAGTCATAGGTGTGTTGAATCGTATCTCGGTTTATTTCTTTTTTATTCAATAAAAAAAGCAATCTTTTCAAGCTGATTTTTGTGAGCACAATTCTGCTTCTAACCGCTTCAGTATCAATTTCTTTTGACAGTTTTGATTGTATGATTGCATTGATATGTTTCAAATCTTGCTCAGCAATGTCTTTCAGCTCTTCAACCAAATATTTATCTTGATTAAAACTGTTTAACAACGAAACAAAATTCTTATTTGATTTGATAAACGCATCGATTTCTGCCGTTGACCCAAGCTTTTCTTTTTTGTCGATATAAAAATCATACTTCATCTTGTCTTTCTTAACATTTTTTGACATATGACTCCCGTCTTTTTGGCAAGCAGAAAAAGAAAAAAAGACCAGCAACAATAAACCAACCGATAAAAACTTCATAGACCAAAAATATGAAAAAAAATATTTAATCTTTTATGACGAATACTATTTTTGAAACTTCAAAATAATTTATATTTGTCAACGTTAGAAACAGCAAGATATGAAAAAAATTCTAGTCATCGGAGCCAATGGACAAATTGGCACGGAACTCGTTGAAAGACTTCGGTCGGAGCATGGAACACAACAAGTGATTGCCAGCGATATCAATGAACCCAAAGCAGATAATGAACCTTTCATGCTTTTGGATGCTACTGACAAACTCGCCATCGAAAGGGCAATTGACAAACATCAAATCAAGGAGGTTTATCTGATGGCGGCAATTTTATCTGCAAAGGCTGAAAAAATCCCAAACAAAGCTTGGGATTTGAATATGAGCACACTTTTTAACATGCTGGAAATTGCAAAAGACAAAAAAATAGAAAAATTGTTTTGGCCGAGTTCAATCGCTGTTTTCGGACCGCACACCCCAAGAAAAAACACTCCGCAATATACCGCCATGGACCCCAACACGGTCTATGGCATCAGCAAATTGTCCGGAGAACGTTGGATTGAATATTATACAGAACATTTTGATGTGGATGTCAGAAGCATTAGATATCCCGGAATTATCAGTTGGAAAACTTTGCCGGGGGGCGGCACAACCGACTATGCCGTTGAAATCTTTCATGAAGCCTTAAAAAATCAACGATACACTTGTTTTCTCAAGGAAAATACTTGTCTCCCGATGATGTATATGCCCGATGCAATCGATGCAACCATTGATGTTATGAAAGCGGAAAAAAGTAATCTGAATGTACATAATTCTTATAATATTGCCGGCATCAGCTTCAATCCGAAAGAAATAGCAAAAGCTATCAAAAAATATATTCCGAACTTTGAAATGTCATATCAACCGGATTTCAGACAGGAAATTGCTGCATCTTGGCCTGAATCAATCGACGATTCCATGGCAAGAAAAGATTGGAATTGGCATCACAAATTTGAACTTGATGACATGGTAAAAGATATGCTGAAAAATCTTTCTGAAAAATATTATAAAGAAAAAAATCAGATTTTTTGATTTTCCGAGACCATTAATCCGGGCAAAAATTGCTTGTCTAAAAATTTTTCAGTTCTACGTGCACATTGGCATAATCTTTCAAAATGCCGGATAAAATACGGATATCTTTGTTGGCATAGAACAAATGCACTCCAAATTTTGACTGTTGATTTAACAAATCTGATTCTTGTAAAACTCGCTTGGTTTGGCGGGCAATGGCAAAACTGGGCTCTACGATATTGACTCCGTTTCCAACAATCTTTCTTATTTGTGGAATCAAAAAAGGATAATGCGTACAACCCAAAACCAATTGGTCTATATTTTCTTCCATCATCGGTCGTAAATACTGCGTGAGCAAATCAAAACTCTCGTCAGACGAGGATTTATCTTGCTCTATGATCTCAACCAAACCTTTGCCCACTTGTCCGATAATTTCAACATCTTTGACCGGAATAATTTGTTTAAGCTCCTCCAGCATATTGCTTTTCAAGGTTCCTTTTGTTGCCAACAGACCTATTTTTCCGGTTTTGGTTTGCAAACCGGCAGGTTTTATGGCAGGTTGAATTCTTATGAACGGGATTTTATATTTCCGACGTAAGTGCGGAATGGCATTTGTGGATGCCGTATTGCAAGCAACAATGATAAGTTTCACATTATTTTCCAAAAGAAATTCAGTGTTTTTTTCGCTCAGTGCAATAATTTCATCCTTTGTTCTGTCTCCATAAGGCATATTTTTATTGTCTGCCAGATATATGGTATTTTCATTGGGCAATAATTGTTGAACGGCTTTCCAAATACTAAGACCTCCCACACCTGAATCAAATAGACCTATCGCTTGTTTACTCATAGAACAGCTAATCAATTTTGTGCTTGGCATAATTTCGCCATTTTTCAATGGCCTTTTGCATATCTTCAGGCATGCCGGAATCAAATTCAATAAACTTATCGGTTGACGGATGAATAAACCCCAAGGTTTTGGCATGCAAAGCTTGTCTTGGAAGTATTTTAAAAACATTATCTACAAATTGCTTATACTTTGTAAAAGTGGTCCCTTTCAAAATTCTGTTTCCACCATATCTCACATCGTTAAAAAGAGGATGCCCTATATATTTCATATGTGCTCTGATTTGATGTGTTCTGCCCGTTTCCAACTCCAATTCCACCAATGTCACATAACCGAATCGTTCTATAACCTTATAGTGCGTCACCGCGTGTTTTCCAAAATCTCCATCCGGAAAAACAATCATCTCCAATCTGTTCTTCGGATTTCTTGCCAAGTTTCCCCGAATGGTTCCCGCATCGTTTTCCAAATCTCCCCAAACCAAAGCAACATATTTTCTTTTGGAAGTTTTATCGGCAAACTGTTGTGCCAATTTTGTGATGGCTATCTCATTTTTTGCAACAACCAAAAGTCCGGTGGTGTCTTTATCGATTCGGTGCACCAAACCCGGACGATTATCTGAATTTTTCGGCAGATTCTCAAAATGATAAATCAGCGCATTGAGCAGTGTGCCGCTATAGTTTCCATGTCCGGGATGTACAACCATTCCTGCCGGTTTGTTCAATACAATCACATCGTTGTCTTCATAGACCACATCAATCGGAATATTCTCGGGAACCAAAAGGTTTTCGTAGGGAGCATAGGGCAAAACTATTTTAATTTTATCATCAGGCTTAATTTTGTAGTTGGACTTAACCGGTTTTTCATTTACCAAAACCCCTCCTGCCTTTGCTACATTTTGAATTCTGTTTCGTGCCAAATTTTCAATCCGATCCGTGAGAAATCTGTCTATTCTCAGCGGACTTTGCCCCTTATCTACTACGAAGCTAAAATGCTCGAAAAGTTTTTCATTTTCTTCAATCGAACTATTTTCCGATGACATTATTTAGTGTTTTTTTTATATCCTGATTAACCTCTTTTTCATTATGACCGGCATTGCTCCCGTCTTCTGCCCGAGCGTTCCCGTCTCCAATTATCAAATCTATTTTGGATGTTTTCGGCAACTTCATGCCTGATTTTAATTTTTGATTTCGAAATTTTGCTCCCAGAACAATCTCTGCAAAATAAGGACGACGAATAATTTTTCCAATGCCAAAACCGGAGGCTCTCAGCAAAGAACTTGCCTGACGTTTGGTTTTGCCGAAAATATTAGGAAGAGCAATATTTGAGTAACTTCCACGATTGATTTTTACGTAGATTTTTCTACCGATTTTCACCTTGTCTCCAACTCTGGGATTTTGTTCAACAATTGAAAATTTCGGATAATCGGGATTATATGCCAATGTATCGATAATTTCAATATTCATTTCTCTTTCCTTGATAATTTGTTGCGCTTGCTCAAAAGTCTTTTTTCTTAATTCCGGAACGAGATGATACTCATTGTGATTGGTATAATATCCCAGAAATATCTTGAACAAAAAAACAAAAATCACCATCAGCACAATTGCCGCTAAAATATTTTTCAAAAAAGTCTTGCTGGACAAAAATTTGACAATACTCATAAATCTATATTTTAATGTCGCAAAATTACAACAAAAAAACTTAAATATTTTTTCTCGAACATTAAGTCAAGCATATTATTATCATACCGAGTTTTGCTAGTTCCGCCGATGGCTGTGAGTTCAAAGGAGAAAGTTCATAAAGTTAAGTTGAGCGAAACGATTCGGAGAAAGATAACAAAAAAAGACATTTTGTTTTGGCGTGATTTTTTATAAAATCATGACAAAACACGATAACAAAGCATAATAAATTGATTTGCAATTAAATAGAACAAATAAACATATAAAATTTAAAAACATCTGATAGTCAATTTTTTTATTTTATATCTTAGGTATCATTTTTGATGTAACACTTTTTCGAACATCTGTTTTTTTTTATATCTTTATCCACTCTAAAAAAACACATTTCAGATGAAACATTATACAAAAAAAATTTTACTGTTTTCGGTTAGTCTCTTTTTCTTGGTTTCTTGTGATATTAAAGAAAAAGGCATTGAAACAAACAACAGCGGCATTACAGTTGAAAGCAAATATGGCACACATGTGATCTCAAACTATGAAATTCCTTTCACCGCAAAGGATCGAAGCGGCAATGACATCACCGATAATGTCACTTTCTATGTAGATGAAACGGCTCAAACCAACAACCAAATTTCCTTTTCTGCAACCGGCATACACAACGTAAAAGCCAAAATAACCATTGACGGGGAATTATTAGAAAGCAATGAACTGTCTGTTGCGGTGACAAATCCCAGACACAGCACCAAAATTCTGGTAGAAGATTTCACCGGCACTTGGTGTGTGAACTGCCCCAGAGTTGCTTTTCATTTAGAAGAAGCCGTGCAACAAAACAACAAAATCATTCCGATGGCGGTTCATAACAGAGGATTTGAAACAGACCCTTTTCATTTTTCGGATTTTGGTGTATTCAGAACAAATTACGGCATAAACTCTTTTCCTACGGCACTTTGCAACAGAAACTTTAATTGGAATGACAACAGCGGCACGGCTCAACTATCAGCTGAACTGGCGAAATCTCAAGCATTGGGCTTATCTGTCAACTCATCTGTCAATGGAAACAATATCAATATTGAGGTGAAAACCAGATTCGATTTAGACCTGAAAGATTTGGATTTATTCTTGGTGGTCTGTATCACGGAAAACGGATTGATTGCCGACCAAGCCAATGCCACTTCTTTCTACGGCGGGCAAAATCCTATTCCGAATTTTGTGCATAATCATACTTTGAGAGTTGCGCTAACCGGTGTAAACGGAACACCCATCCCTCATGATCAAACAGACATAAGTCATGAGTTTGTCTATAATTTCTCAGGAGCAATCCCATCAGAAATTGCCGATATAAACAATTGTGAAATTGTTGCTTTTGTCGGAGAAGATGCCGAAACCTCTCCCGCAAAAATCAAAGTGATTAATATTCAAAAAGCCAATGTTGGCGTTTTTCAAGATTTCGATTAACTAAATCAAGCTTATGAACAAGTATAGAAACATCATTTTTTTTCTCACATTATTTTTTCTTTCATTACAAGGAAATGCACAATACTTTGGGGAAAACAAACCGAGATATGATAATTTCAAGTTTAACGTATATCAGACCAAAAACCTGGAATTATATTCCTATCTCAAAAATGATTCACTTGTTCGTCAATTTCTATATTCCGGAGAAAAATGGTTCAGACGACACCAAATCACCATCAAAGATTCTTTTGACTATAAAATTCCTATCATTTTATATAATGATCATGCCGATTTTCAGCAAACAACAGCAATTGGCGGTAATGTCGGCGTGGGAACCGGCGGTGTCACAGAAGCTCTAAAAACCCGTATCATGATGCCGATTCGCCCGTCATACGGACAAACAAAACACGTGTTGGGACATGAAATGGTACATGCTTTTCAATATAACATCATAAAATCAGACGATTCATTGTCTTTTAACAATCTTGCCAATGTCTCTCTTTGGATGGTTGAAGGAATGGCTGAATATCTATCGTTAGGCAGATATGACGAACACACCGCCATGTGGATGAGAGATGCCGTAATCAACAAAGACTTTCCAAAGATAAAAGATCTCTATAAAAGCAAATATTTTCCATATCGCTACGGACAAGATTTTTGGGCATATATCGGTGGCACCTATGGCGATGATAAGATTGAAAAACTATTCTATGCCACACTCAAATTAGGTTTTAAAAAAGCGACTGATTCTCTATTGCGTATCAAAGCAGACTCGCTTTCAAAGCAATGGAAAACGGCAAATGAAACTTATTACAAGCAATTCATCACCGGAAGAGATTCTCTTGCACTTGGAAAAATTCTTTTTGATAAAGAAAATGCAGGGAATATGAATGTGGCACCATCCATTAGTCCCGACGGAAAAAAAATGATATTCCTTTCAGAAAAAAATGTGATTTCAATGGATTTATATCTAGCGGATTTGGCTACCGACAAAATCACCCGAATAGCTTCAAAATCCATGAACAATCACATTGATGCCATAGATGCTTTTGAGTCGTCGGGAGCCTGGTCTCCGGATAGTAAGAAATTTACTTTTGTCGTATTCAAAAAAGGTAAAAATCAATTGGCTGTTGTTGATGTAAACAAGACAAAAGTCTCTAAAATCATCAATATTCCGGAACTCCCCGCTTTTTCAAACCCGGTATGGTCTCCGGATGGGAAAAAAATCTTACTGCTCGGACAAGTTGAAGGTGTCTCCAATCTGTATTTGTTCAATCTGGAAAATAAATCTCTCAAACAACTCACTCACGATGCCTACGCAGAAATGCAAGCATCATGGTCCCTTGACGGGAAAAAAATTATCTTTTCTACGGACTATTATTATCTCAAAAGAAATCTATATCCTATCAAATATCATATCGGAATCCTGGATGTGGAAACCGGAATCAAAACCTATCCGAAAATTTTTCCCGGCGCCAACAATATGAATCCTAAATTTGATAAAACGGGAAAAACAATCTATTTCCTTTCAGACAATAAGGGTTTTAGAGATCTGTATAGATATGAAATTCCCAAAGACAGCATTTATCAGATGACCAAGTTCTTTACGGGAATTTCCGGTATTACCAAATTTTCTCCTGCATACAGCATCAACTATGCTCATGACGAAATTATTTATAACTATTTTTTCAACCATCAGTATATGTTGGTGAAAAATAAAATCAGCAAATTTTATCAACTTCCCGTAACCGATCAATCCATTGATATTGCCCCGTCTTTGCTGCCACCAAAAGTTGGACTCAACACAAGTTTTGTAGAAAGATTGCTGAGAAACAAATATGAAAATCTTCAAGTTCCCGTTGAAAAAAAGCCCTATAAACCTAAATTCAAGTTGGACTATATCAGCAATGTGAACATGGGTATGAGCACATCGACTTACGGCTCGGGAATGATGGGTGGTGTAAGTATGATTTTTAGTGATATTTTGGGAAAACACCAGCTCTATACGGCTGCATCGCTTAACGGAGAAATCTATGATTTTGCTGCCATGGCCGCCTACTTTAACCAGAGCAGAAGAATTGGCTGGGGAGGTTCAATCTCTCATATTCCTTACTCTTATTATTATCAAAGGGTGCGCAAAGACACCGTTCAAATAGGAGGACAAAATACACCTGTTGACAATTATAAAATATACACCGTCAGAATGTTCGAAGAAAAGTTTGGTTTATTCACCAGCTATCCGCTTTCTAAAAATATGAGACTGGAACTGGGTGGATCTTTGGCGCACTATTCTTATAAAATAACCAGTTATAATCACTATTTTGACCACTACGATCCTTATGGATATCATTCTCATTATTACGGTTCACTAAAGAAAAATGAAAAATCTCCAAAAGCTTTTAACTTTCATGAGATGAACACGGCTTTTGTGGGAGATAATTCTGTTTTTGGTGTCACCGCTCCCTTGAAAGGACAACGATATAGAATCGGTTTTAAGAAATATTTCGGAAGAAACAATCTCAATACATTTTTAGTCGATTATCGGAAATATTTCTATCTTAAACCCATTGTTCTGGCTTTCAAAGGCATGCATTATAATAGGTTTGGGAAAGATGCAGAAAAAAATTATTACAACAGCAGAGACGGTGTATTGCCTCCATTATACTTGGGATATGACTATTATGTGAGAGGCTATTCTTATTCTGCCATGTATGAAAGTCAGATGTTGGATCCAAGTAGTGTCAACTATACCGATTTGATGGGAAGTAAGATGTTGTTGGCAAACTTTGAAATCAGGTTGCCTTTTTCCGGACCCGAAAGATTATCTTTGATTAAATCCGGTGTTTTCTTCACGGATCTCAATTTGTTTTTTGATGCCGGTTTGGTCTGGGACTCAAAACATAAATTGGCTTTCAAAAAAGATGCCGGCAACAGAAATGTACGATATCCGATTTACAGTACGGGATTATCTATGCGGATTAATTTCTTCGGACAAATCATCATTCAACCTTATTATGCTTTTCCTTTGAGTTTGGCAAAATCAAAAGGATATTTTGGCATCAATTTCTATCCCGGATTCTAAACACTACATGAAAACAATTCGCCGAAAAATATTGATAAGCATAAATATCATTGCTATTATAACAATGCTTTTTTTACATTTTTATGTACCCCGATTTATCGTTGAAATCAAAAATCCGTTTATCGAACTTGCACGAACAAATTTTATACAAACCGATTTGCATACAATAAATTCCACTGAAATTGGCAAGAAGATCACATTTTTCAGTCGAGATGGTTTGGCAATGAAAGCACTGCTGAATCATAGCAAAACAAATTCGGAAAAAGGAACTGTCATCTTTATTCACGGCATTCGTTCTTCAAAAGAACAATACACGGAACTAAGTAAAAAAATGACGAGAATTGGCTATAATACCGTTGCTGTGGACTTGCGAGCACATGGAGAAAGTCAGGGGGAATATTGCACTTTCGGATATAAAGAAAAATATGATATTTCAAAACTGATTGACTATCTTATTGAAAAAGAAGGTATGGACAAAAACATCGGCATTTGGGCACATTCACTTGGTGGTGCAATCGGCATTCAAAGCATGGCAATTGATCAACGTATTAAATTTGGCATTATTGAAAGTTCTTATTCGGATTTTGGTCAAATCACAAAAGACTACTCCAATTATTATCTCAATTTTGAATTTGATTTACTCAATGAACATCTCAATGAACGTGCTGCAGATTTAGCCGGTTTTAAACTGGAACAAATCAACCCGAAAGATTACTGCAAAAAAATAACACAACCCATACTGTTGGTTCACGGCAATCAGGATAAAAAAATCAATATCAAATATGCCCGAGAAAATTTTAGGAATTTAAAGAGCAAACATAAAACTTTTATCGAAGTATCAGGAGCCAATCATACCGATATTTGGCAAATTGGCGGAAAAAACTATTTTGAAAAGGTAATTTTGTTTATAAACCGAAGTTGCTCTGCTGAATTTTAATATCCCCTATTTCTCATCTTCATTCTTTTTCTTTCTGAAGATTACGACAATCAACACCAAAAGTACGATTCCCGTCACCAATCCGGATAAAAATTGTTTCATCATTTCCATAGCGCTTATTTTTTTCTAATGTTTTCCGGATATTTTATTTTCGTCAAATATAAACCACGAGCCGGAACAGAAAAACCGGCTTTTTGTCTGTCTTTTGCTTCAATGATTTGTTGCAATTCTTCCAAACCGATTTTATGCAATCCCACTTCAATCAGCGTGCCTACGATGGCTCTGACCATATTCCTCAAAAAACGGTCGGCTGTGATTGTAAAAATCAGCAAGTCTCTCTTCATTTCA